>Ga0209489_100803_pt1 | contig 62506 bp, 26 predicted proteins | sample SiratrowhiteBW_FD_187527 | JGI IMG/M metagenome (GOLD analysis project Ga0209489, IMG submission 187527) | Root nodule microbial communities of legume samples collected from California, USA - Siratro white BW (SPAdes) (version 2) | ecosystem: Host-associated > Plants > Roots > Nodule | place... | reverse complement strand
TATATATATATATATATATATATATATATATATATATATATATATATATATATATATATGTCTTTTCATTCAATGTCAGTATTTTATTTCTACACTTAATGCTTGTTGTGGCTTAATCAATGCTTGTCTCTAGGAATGGAACTTGATTAATTTATTGTCTTAAACCCTTGTGGCCAGAGCAAGTTTGTCTTATTGAGTGCTTAAGGGATTAACACTTATTAGGTAAACTTAAACTCATTCACATAAGGGATTAAGATTTGAGTATTCTAGAGGATTGACTTTAGCATTAGTTTGGAAAGAAGGGAGTGATTACACACATGAGAGGGAGGTTTGATGAAGTTTAACTCTAGCAATAACATTCCATATCATTTCCACCCTTTTTCCGCATTCTAATAATACCAAAAATAATTTAATTATTTTTGCATATTTTTATTTTCTCATTTACCAATATAAACACTGAAAGTCCCTTTTTCACTGTTCATGAGTCTACTTCTTTTAATAATATTTGTAATATTGTCGGATGTCATAGAGACATTATTCCTTTTAATTATCTTTGTATTCCTATCTTTAGGTGTTCATAAGTTGAGATTTTTTTCAACCTTCAATGGGTAGAGTTAAGAGTAAGTTTGCTCTTTGGAAAGGTAAGTGTCTTAATATGATGAGACGTGCACAACTTGTTAATTCTATTATCTTTTAGACAATTTTCAGGTTTACAAATGACAAATAAACCTGTTAAAAAAGGTGAGTAAATGGGTCAAAAATTTACCTAGACGAGTGATGTGCTTAAAATTAACCTTGTTATTGTGAGTTGGAAATTTCTTTGTGCTTCTAAGTAGAATAAGGGTTTGCATGTTTTATATTTGCACATTGAAAATAAAGCTTACCCTTTTTTATTTGCATGAGATTTTGTATACAGGTCTTTATCTTGGTCTAGTTTAATGTGTGCTAGATTCCTTCATTTTGAATATGTTAAGGTTCGTACTCATCAATTTTCTTATATTTGGTTTGGGATCAAACATTTCTATAACATTATCTTGGAATATACTTTTTGGACTGTTGGTTAGAGTGATAGAGTAAATTTTTATAATGATCTTTAGTGTTATTCTAAATGCATTTCTCATTTAGTGGGTATGACTCCTGAAGAAAGGATTAATCTTACATCTAATGTGGTAGAGGATTGGAATTGTTTCCCCTTGAAATTTGTCTTAAAATCTGCTACAACATTCACACTTTGTACCATTTGGCTATCACTATTTTTTCGGATGAGGATAGTGGTATTTTAAATTAGAAGACAAACATAAATTTCTTCTCTTTACATCTCACTTGTGATTGAGGTAAAATTATTTAGTCTAACTCTATTCCTCCAGCTAAAACTTTGGTGTTTTGAAAGCTTATGTAAAGGTGTTTGCCCACTGGATGCTAAAAAAAGAGGTATTTCTCTTAATTTTATGTGCTCTTTACACAAGTTGTGGAAGTTGAAGATATTGATTATCTTTTTTCTAATTGTTCTGTTGTTTCTTTTATATGGTCTTGGCTCCAAAATATTTTTCCTAATCTTATGGAGTTATCTTTTACTAGCATTATTACTTTCATTAAACTAAACTGCTTGTAATTCTCTTATTTGTTTGGTTAAACTTTTAGTCATTACTTTTTCTTATGGACGTTCTAGAGGATGAAAATTTTTACCAAATTTCACTAGGCTATTAACATAACATAGATGTTGCTTTACATGCTATTAAGGATAATATTCGAACCTCTGATAACACTTTCATAATATGGTAACCAATTTTTTTTAGATTTTTCTATTTTTAAATAAATTGATATTAGCACTAGAACTGAAAAGGTCCTATCTCGTGTGCAATTCTTTTGGATGCTTTCTTGATAGTGGTTAGATTAAAGTCAACATTGATAGAACTATTAGATATGCTTCTAGTTTTGTAGCTTGTAGGATATTTTATGAGACAATTGTGAAAAATATGTGAGTAACTTTTATGGCTATTAAAGTATTTATTATATATTTTTACTATTAAGTATATTGAATTAAAAGGTTTTAAAAAGCTTTAGATAAAGTGACTTTTTTTTTTATTTTGTGAAGCTTTTGATTAGTTTCATGTCATTCTTTTAACTTTTAACTCTTGTAGATAAATGAGGTAAGTATACAAATTTGTATTTCTATAAATTTTAAAGGAAATGAGGTATTTTGAGAAAGACAATAATTATACTCAATAAATTTAAATGTCAATCCAACTTAGATGTGAAAATTCATATTAGTATCTAACACAAGTCTTTAAAAAAATAAATAATAAATTAAAATTATGATCTTAAAAAAAACTTAAATATCTATTCTTGTATATTTTTTTGAACAAATATTGATATATGCACCAACAATATAATTCAACTCTAACTTTTATAGGTTTTTTAAAGTTTGAAAGCTTATAAATTTACGTTTTAATCTAGTTTTTAAAAAACATAGCTCACTGCTACCAGAGGTTCTCTTGTTCCACCTCCCACTTCTCAGAATCACAGAATCAAGTAGAAGAGCAGAGAGAGAACAAAACCCTAAAACCTTCATCTTTTCCATCTTCTTCATCTTCTTCATGTCCAATCCCTAGAAAACCCTAATCACCCTCTCTCTTCCTCTCACAAACGCTCATTCCCCAAACGTACACGAACCGCTAGGATTCAGAATCGATCATGAAGTTCGAGATAGAGGACGTGACCGTGTACTTCCCCTATGACAACATCTACCCGGAGCAGTACTCCTACATGGTGGAGCTCAAGCGCGCCCTCGACGCCAAGGGTCACTGCCTCCTCGAAATGCCCACCGGCACCGGCAAAACCATCGCGCTTCTCTCACTCATCACCAGCTACGTCCTCTCCAAGCCCAATTCCCCGCTCAAGCTCCTCTACTGCACGCGCACCGTCCACGAGATGGAGAAGACGCTTGCCGAGCTCCGCCTCCTCCACGACTACCAGCTCCGCCACCTAGGTCCTGCCGCCCGGATCCTCGCCCTCGGGTTGTCTTCCCGGAAGAATCTCTGCATCAATTCTAGAGTTCTCGCGGCGGAGAATCGCGACTCCGTGGATGCTGGCTGCCGGAAGCTGACCGCCTCTTGGGTCCGGGCGCTTGCCGCGGAGAACCCCTCTGTGCCGTCGTGTGAGTTCTTCGAGCAGTATGAGAGAGCGGGGTCGTCCGCAGTTCTGCCTCCCGGGGTTTACACTCTGCAGGTTGGTGTTTTGGTTTGGGTGTTAGTTGCTTGATTGGGAAATGTTTTAAATTTATAGTGGTTTGAGTGGGAGGAAAGGGATTTGGGTCAAGGTTTTGAATTGTGACTACGGTTGTGATTTCGTTGTGATACATGGTATTGTGGACAAACGTGGTCAATGCAGCTGCAATTGCTGTTGTGGACAGGATTATTGTTTGAATTTTTCTTAGACGGTTTGAGTTGATGAAAAAGGAATTTGGTTTTGATTAGTTTTTGGTCTACGCTGGTTTGAAATGTTTGTTGTTTAAGTGTGTTTAACTGGAGAATTTCGACTTTGATTGGTTTTGGATGGTCTTTGATTTCGGATTGTTTGGATTTTTACTGTGATTGATTGAGAAGTTCGATTATGATCAGTTTTAGATGATTCCTATTTTTGGAATATTTGATTTTCTTATTTTTAACTGGTTGATTATAAGAAATAAATCAATTTTTGTAAGTTTATGGGGTTCTTTTATTTTGGAGTATTCTGATCTTGTTGTTGACTATAAAATTTGATTCTATAGTTTTGGATGTTCAAATTCTGAGTGTCTGAATGGATAATATTTGATTTTGATCAATTTTTGGGTGTTTGCTGATTTTGAAATGTTTGAATTTTAGTGGCATTGACTGGAAATTTTCCATTTTGATTGGTTGTGCTCTAGGAATTTTACTAGAATTTCTGAAATGTTCGAAACTAAATGTGTCTGTTGATTGTAGGATCTTAGAGTGTTTGGGAAGGAGAAGGGTTGGTGTCCATACTATTTGGCACGCCATATGGTGCAGTTTGCTAATGTAGTGGTGTATAGCTATCAGTATTTGCTTGATCCAAAGGTGGCTGGCATAATATCTAAGGAAATGCAGAAAGAGTCCGTTGTTGTGTTTGATGAAGCTCATAATATCGATAATGTCTGTATTGAAGCACTTAGTGTGAGTGTGAGGAGGCAAACTATTGAAGGTGCCAGAAGAAACCTTACTAGGATGCGTCAGGAAATTGACAAGTATGTGCTGTTTCTAGCTTTCTCCTTCTGTGTCAAATTTTCACTATGACAGCTTAAATAGGGAGGAACAGGAGAAAGAATCAAAAGAATTTAAGGACTCTGGTGAATTTGGCAACTTGTGTGCAATGCAAATTATTTTTCTACTCCTACATTGGTTATTCATAAAGGAAGGATTTTGAAGGGTCAAACTTTACCTCTCAGAACTGGAATTCCTGCCATTTTGTCTTTGAAACAGATTATTGCTTTATTTTTCATTTGTTCCCATTGCTGAAATTTGATTCAGATTCTCTTAACTATTGGAATTTGAACTGGTAGGAAGGTTCAAGGCCACTGATGCAGGTAGACTCCGTGCTGAATACAACAGGCTTGTTGAAGGTTTGGCACTAAGAGGAGACTTGCCTGGTATGTAGGATGTCAGTTTTGTTGTTAATGTCTTAAATGTTACCTCCTGGCTGTGGTCACAACTAACTAAAATTTCTTTTCTTTGCATAGCTACTGATGCCTGGCTTGCAAATCCAGCCTTGCCTGACGATATATTAAAAGAAGCTGTGCCTGGAAATATTCGCCGGGCTGAGCATTTTATTCATGTTTTACGTAGATTAGTTCAATATCTTGAAGGACGCTTAGACACTGAGAATGTGGAGAAGGAGAGCCCTGTTAGTTTTGTTGTCTCTGTTCTTAACCATGCTGGAATTGACCAAAAATCACTAAAGTTCTGTTATGACCGTCTTCATTCATTGATGATGACATTGGAAATTACAGACACTGACGAGTTCCTTCATATCCAAACTATATGCGATTTTGCCACCCTTGTGGGAACATATGCTCGTGGGTTTTCTATTATAATTGAACCTTTTGATGAGCGAATGCCTCACATTCCTGATCCTGTATTACAGGTTAGCAATTGTTATGATTTTTATTTACTCTATTGCTGTTGTAACCTTTAAATTAATTCTGTTATGCAAGATTTATTTATTTATTTCCTGTGTGTCTGTCGTACACATTTTCTTATTCCTTTTTATCTATAACATTTCAGCTTTGTTGCCATGATGCCTCTCTTGCCATCAAACCAGTTTTTGAGCGATTTCAGTCTGTTGTGATTACATCTGGCACACTAAGCCCAATAGATCTGTACCCTCGTCTTCTGAATTTCAATCCTGTTGTCAGTCGAAGTTTTACTATGTCCTTAACAAGAGATTGCATATGTCCTATGGTGCTTACCCGGGGCAGGTATTCCCATTATTTGCCTCTCTGCATTTTAAAACAGGCCTTGTTAATACTCTATATTTTAAATCTGTGATTTGCTTGAAAGAAAATACCTTTTTCTTCTCCCTTTGTTTTCTTCTTAACATTTAATAGGTTTCTTGTTTCAGTGATCAGCTCCCAGTCAGTACAAAATTTGATATGAGAAGTGATCTGGGTGTAGTAAGGAATTATGGGAGGCTCTTATTGGAAATGTCTTCGGTTGTTCCTGATGGGATTGTATGCTTCTTTGTTAGTTACTCATATATGGACGGGATAGTGAATACCTGGAATGAAAATGGAATTTTAAAGGTGAGTCTAGTTAAATTCTTTGATATCGAGTCCCTTTATTTGTAGAGCAGTAGTGTCTTTTGTGTAGTTTGGTGGTATGCTAAAAGCATAATTTTTTTTTTTTTTTGCAGGAAATAATGCAACATAAACTCGTCTTTATTGAGACTCAGGATGTGGTAGAGACTACATTAGCTCTTGATAACTACCGAAAGGCCTGTGATTGTGGTAGAGGTGCTATCTTTTTTTCTGTTGCTAGGTGAGTTAACACAACCATATCCTCCTGGGTTTTTACATGATTAGATATTTAACTGGAAGGGCTATCTGCACTTCTTTTGGTAACATATTAAATACCTCTGTTGCAATATATTAAATGCGTTTTGGTAATATATTACACGCCTTTATGTAACAATATAGCACCAAGCAATGTTGTCAAAATTGTGCCTGAAAGCGTTGGATCAGATCCAATGCTGTTTTGCCTTCCCGGTAAATCACACACCTACCAGAAAGTGCTCCATGATTGAATACCGGATTGTTGCTCTGAAGTGTTGAATCATGGGATTGTTGCTCCATAAACAGCAATTAATAAACTGGGTTGGGTTGCACTACTTTTGAAAAAGAAAATCTGCCTTTTGACTAGGTGTCCTAACTGCTGCTGTGTGACACTAAATCTAATTCTCCCCAACCTTTCTGCCTTAACATACTACCCTCTCTGGTTCCCACTTCTCTTTTGGTGTCTCCATTTCTCTTCTTCATTTGATCTTTTGACCCTCTCTGGTTCTCTTCTCTGTTTCTGCATTCTGTTTGTGGTTGAGGGTTGAAGCTAAGTTTTACTCTTTTCATTCCTTGCTGAAGATTGAAGTCTGCTGCAAGCTCTGTTGTTGGATTGCTGTGTGCTCTATTTTCTTTCATGCTTTAGTTATGAGTTGTATAATACCTTATGAGTTATCAATTTTAAGTTTGCTTAAATAATTTGTTGTGATTTAGTGGTTACTTTTCTTAATTAAATAATTTTCTCTCTCAATATATATAGCGTCGTATTTTAGTTGAAACATGGAAGTTGTTTTAGAATGTTCTATGACGAATGTTTGGACAATATTGCTAACGCAATTTGTATTTCCTACTGGGCTGCTTTATTATCTGACAAGAGGGAAGAGGATATTACCTTTGTGCTGAAACAATATTAACGCTCGAGGTTGTCAAACTCAAGAGTTTATACATAAACTTGTGGGAACTTTGTAAACTCACAAGATTTTATCTCGAATAAAAAATATATTAAAATACCTATAAATAACACGACAATTCATTATTATATGATGTTATAAATAACTTTTTAATGTTTTACTATAATGTTGTTATTATTAGTAGTAGTAGATCATATTATATATGTATTTTTTAAATATTTTTGTATTTTTCTAATATTATTATCCTTTTGTCATTACTATAGTTGATTATATTATGTATTATGTAAAAAATAAGTTGTTGGACTTAAACTCAGGCCCGGCAGTCCACCAAAATAGCAAGAGAGGAGTAAAAATAACTAAAACCCTGATATGAACCAATGCCCTATCTATGAAAAGAACAAGAGAAAGGTTGGGAGAGTGGAGTGGAGCAGAGCTCAGAAAGACACAAAGACGATCTGTTTGTGATAGGAGAACTCAACATCAACACCCAAAACAGACATAAACTTGCAAGAGAGAACCAGTGAACCACGAAATTGTTATTTAGGTGTATATGCTTTACATAAATCGAGACCTAGAAACAACAAATCAACTGTCATTTTTGGCTTTTTTTTTCTAATGTTCACAACTAAGTTCGCCGAATCACTCTAAACTTGTGATTTTACATGAGTTGACACAAGCCTACTAAAAAACAATTCTACATGGGATATAACTAGGTTTGAGGGTGTGTGAATGTAACTCGCCATTTTGATAACTATGGTTGTGCTGCTGCAACAAGGCCTTGTATATTGAAATCTAACATTCACAGAATTTCCTACAGAAGTTTTAGATCTGAACCTATTACATCTGTTCTGTGATTTTTTTGATTAATTCCTTATGTCTCGTTGGTGCTTCATTTTGTTAAATTGTACCCTAAAATAAGATCCCGAGATTTGAACTCTCCATTGTCAGTAGTATTTTGCCACTGTATCTAAATGCATGTATACATTCTTGCTGCCTTGCTCGAACCTTAACAAACTTGATTGTAAGATTTTAGAAATTAAAATAGCATGTGCAATTCCTTGGTGAAGGCATTAGAAGTTGATTGTTTATACAAAAGAATCATTGTCATTAGACGGGATTAGCTACATGGATCATATGCTGTCATTGTGTTTTGTTCTTAATACATTTTGTTAATGGTCCCTTCTCTTTTATATGTTGTTGTATGATCTTATCCATTACTTTCATTGTTTATATAAGGAAAATTCTTCATCATTTTCTAATTAGGCTACTAGTTACTATAATTGTGTATTGCTTTACTTATTTATAAAGTTAATCTGAGACTAAGAAAGTGTCTACTTGTTTGTAGGGGAAAGGTTGCTGAAGGTATAGATTTTGATCGACATTATGGTCGACTAGTAATCATGTTTGGTGTTCCTTTTCAATACACATTAAGCAAGTGAGTTTCCTTTGACTAAATTTCTAAATAAGTATAATTTGAAACTATTATATTTCTTTACTTTTTTCTTGTCAAAATTATGGAGGTTAATTGTGAGTTGCAGAACTCACTAGAGTAATAAATTTTCAGGATTTTGCTTGCACGCCTAGAATATCTACGAGATACTTTTCAAATTAAGGAAGGAGATTTTCTGACTTTTGATGCATTGGTTTGACTCTCTCCCTCTCTCTTCCACATACATGCATGCGTACAATTAGTGCTGATAATTTGATCGTTAGATTCCTATACTCAATGAGAAGTTTTTCTGCTTAAGCAGAGACAAGCTGCTCAGTGTGTGGGTCGTGTAATCCGTTCAAAGGCTGATTATGGAATGATGATTTTTGCAGATAAAAGGTTAGTATCCTTACATCCTTTTGCTTTCATAAACACGCTAGCAAATTTTTGAGAAAATGTGAGGGTTGAATATGTTATTCTTTGCTGAAGTTAAGGTGTTTCTTTAATTTGTTGAATCTCTGAAAGATTTCTTGTTTCCGGTTTTGATTCAAAAAGCACAATGCCCTCTCTTGGTAACTTAATTGAATTTCTCATGGATTATAGGTTATTGCCTGTCTCCAATAATGTTATAACTTCTATACTCTGCAGGTATAGCCGACATGACAAACGATCAAAATTGCCTAGTTGGATTCTTTCTCATTTACATGATGCCCACCTGAACTTGAGCACAGACATGGCTTTGCATATAGCACGTGAGGTATGTCCTTGTACCTCGGGATTGAAGCTTGTGTAATCACTTGCACATGCATTACATTGTCCAGAAATCTCATGGATGCTTGGGCATCTTGTTGTTTCTTTGATGTTCATTCCTTTCTTTCTATCCTCTTTTTCTGTTGGTTATTTCCCTTCGGATAAATTATTGTGCTGCTATTTTATCTAAAGGAGTATGATTGTGCCAACTTGCCTAGAGTTGGAGTTTGGAAGTAGTAATTAAGACCTTAGGTCATCTCTTGCACTAGATCTAATGATCTTGTGTAAACCTTTGCTTCACATTTAACTATATTTACGAACATATGCATGCTTGCATATGTACGCACTAGTTGATGGTGGAACAAGGTTACACAAATTATTGTGACCTTGTCGAAGTTGCATGTCAGTAATACAATATCTGATAGTATGGTTATATAATGACATTTTTTTCTCCTGTTGAATGCAGTTCCTCAGGAAAATGGCTCAGCCATATGATAAAACTGGTGGCACCGGCAGGAAAACCTTGTTGTCCCAGGAAGACTTGCAGAAGATGGTTATCAGTGGCATGGAAGATATGATGTTTTGAGGCATCCCTCTACATGTCCACCAATTTTTGGAACTGGGGTGGCTTTCATCTGGTTATTAATTCCACACGTAGTTCTCATATTCACAGATATAAAAGAAGTGCAATTTTGATGTGAATGGTTTCATGGAGCAATCCATAATGATGTGTTTTTGTAGTACTTAATCATGTTTAGTCTTGCAGTGGGTTTATGGAGTTTAGCTGGGTACTTTTGCGTGCTTATCCTGGGTTTCATTATTTAACTTATTTATCATTCAAGTTTGTTTATACTTTTGATAATGATTCTTGATCGATTTCTTGTATTACGGGAGTGTTTATACGCCCCGTATTTGAGGCTTCATGAACTACCTTTTGTATCCTTTTTGGGCAGTTGTCAGAAAGTATAGATACACTTGCCACAAAAGTGAACAAAGCACTGAATTTATGAACAAAATTAAAATTATTATATATTTTTGGTAGGTAAAAGTTAGTATATTTGTGAGAATTAAGTATAAAGATTGTTGTATTATACAGGAATTAAAAGTGTGAATGATGATATTTGTTAGGGCGTAAATTGTTAGTTTTAAGATAGATATGTTATGAGCTATAACTAAATATTGTATGAATTAATCATTGTTAAAATCAATCAGGATTGAATCGATTAAAACATTGATAATGGTTTAATGGAATTGTGGTTGATTAAATAAATAAATAAAAATTCAATAGTACACGTCATTATTAAATAATTATAATATTATATTTTATGTTACTAAAAGTGGGTATTATTATATTTGATTCTTAATATTCAAAATGAATATATATTTTAAATAAGATATATCACAATAGTTGTGTTAAATTAATAAATTAAAAAAATGTCCAATCACAATAGCAGTTTTTACAAATAAAATAAATAATAGCCAATCAATACAATATAAAATTATACGAAAGTAAGATATACAGATAGTATTGATGTAAATTACTAAATTGTATGTTTTATAACAAAAATGATAATAGTTTGATAGAAAGGTGACATTTGGAAGTGGGCGGAGGTGGCTTGCAATCTAAAACAATGTTAAGATCTGACGGTGTTTTGGAGACAAGTTATTGATATTGAAATATTGTATTTTATTATTCCAACTCAGTATTTTTATATGTAATTCCATTCTTGATTTTAAGAATTTTATTATATCACATAAATTTGCTTCAATAATTATTGTATAAAATTATATTCTTAAATTTAAGACTTTTGTATTATAGATTAGAAGTCCTTCTTTATGTCAAGAAGTACATTTGTCACTGACAATATCATCTGTGTAAGTATAATTAATATATCTGTCATTAATTATCGAAAGCAATCCAAAGATTGGTCCCTTAAAAGACAATTAATTCTAGAGAGTACTTTCATGAAATGATGAAATCTTACATCCTAGAAAATACTTTATGAAATATTTAAAAAATTAAGAAAATAAAATTTGGAAGTTCTAAAAAAATTTCACATAGGAAAAATACTTTATGTAATGTTTTAAGTTGGAAGATCTCAACAAAATATTTTTACTTCATAATTATCAAGTTTTTCCTTCTCAATTCATGCACGAAAAACGCAATTTTATATTGGAAATCATAAAAGAACTATTGTAAATTAAAACCAAACATGCTCTTAAAATTTTGAAAAGAAACATTTTTGAAAAAAATAAAAATGGAAGGTATAAATTTATGACATGGGCCCTAAAGATTAGGCCTATACTAAGCCCAAAATACTTTGACACTAAAGAAAAGAGAAAGAAGAAGAAAAAATTGACTCAAAAGGGTTACAAAAGAAAAGACTTACCTCCGAAAGCAGAAGCACTGAAACTTGTGAAGTAATTGATGGCTACAGAGGAAGAGAGTGCGGTGAAGGAGCCTTTGGATCTCATTAGGCTCAGCCTTGACGAACGTATCTACGTCAAGCTCCGTTCTGACAGAGAGCTTCGTGGCAAACTTCACGTAATTTTCAGTCTTTTTTCTCCTTTTCATCAATTTTGTTTGCTTTCAACTTTTGCACTCCTTTTGTGATTACCCATTAATGCACAGGGAGTATTAGGTTTTCTGAGGTGTGAAATTTATGACTTTAAAGTTGTTTTCGTGGTAATTGAAATCTGGGTTGCTTGCAAATTAACGGCAAGTTTGTGCCTTTCTGACTGCCCTAACGTTTGCAAGAGTAATGGGTTGTTTAGTATTTTCCTGTGGGGATTTAGTTGAATCTTTGATGTTCCAAATTGGGGTTTTGGAAGGAATTGTTGTTTATTGCTCAATGGAAACTTTAGTGTTTGGAACTAGAATTCAAAAGGAACTGGTTTGAGATGATTAGTGTGGATTGTTAGTTTTCAATATTTGTTTAATTCTTTGTTGGCTAGGGACTTTATGCAACCGGTTGAGGTTTAGGTTAGAGTAATATGATGAACCCTTTGGGATTTCTAAGCCCTTCATGTGGAAAGAATTTAAATGGTTAGGTATGAGTAACATATTGAAATGATTGTGTTTCTTAGGGTTCTTTTAGTGCTATAACTAAGTGCTTTTTTTGGGTTGGGGGGGGGGGGCGCGGGGGTTTGGTGTTTTTTATGCATTTATTTATTTACCGTTCTTGAATTTCTATAAGATTACAAATGAGTTTGTTATTGATTTACCGAACGTGGTTGTCGTTGGTCTTGTTCATTTGGTGGAAGTATAAATATGAGAAGTATCTTAACTACGTAGGTTTCAGATTTCAGTTTGTTATGAAATGGGTGATGACTGGTGAGGTAAACTTTCAGCATGAAACCTGAAAATCCGCTATCTATAAATTTATGACGTGCTTAATAGTTTGAGTCAAATTATATGATACTACTTGTCCAATTGCTGAACTGGAACTCTGGAAGCAACCTCTGTATCTCCCCGTGACAGTCACTTGTTTGACTTGTAAATGGATGCAACTAACTACTATGTCTAATCTAATTAACGGTATAATCTACATAATCAGTTACATAACTACAACTATTAGACTTTCAGATATTCTCTAATAGTTTTGTTGCTTCTCCTTATCTTATGTGCAAAGCGTAAACTCACTCTTTGATTGAAGTAATGAGTTACCTGATGGATAAAGTATTTTTAAATGACACACATAAGTTAAAATGAGACATTATGAGTTTGGAGTCTCTATGCTGTTTTCTTAAAGGGTCTTAAAATGGATTAAATTTGGATCTGATTAGTGCTTAAGATACGCTTCCCCTAAAATTTGTTTAAGGATTCATATTTAGTACACAGGAAAGACTTGTCTTTATGTCCTTATTTATTTATCTGCCACGCAGTCAAATAATCTTTTCTCATGACATAACTGGGGGTAATGCCATCTATTTGAATATGTATCTAGTCTAAAATTATTAAACTTGATTTCCAATTAAAAAAAGGTAATACACAAAATGTGAATTGCTTTATATTTAGGCTGGCTAAGCAAAAATTTGTAAGGGGAGAAACGTTTTAGATCTATTGTATGTGCCTCTTTCCATTTCTCAATTTGTACTGGGTTTTCAATTTGGAATTGCAGGCTTATGATCAGCATCTTAATATGATTCTTGGTGATGTTGAAGAGGTTGTCACTACTGTGGAAATTGATGATGAGACATATGAAGAAATTGTGAGGGTAAGTTATAATCAGCAAAAAAAGAAAAATACATACATACACATATATACATACATATATATGTATATATGTATTTTTTGGCGAAGCTAAGTTGTAGAACTATGATTAATTGATGGAAAATTTGAGTACTTGTTGATTATTGATGTGTTATTACTCAGTGTTTAGGGGCAGCAATCAGCATCAGTGAATACCTGCCTGTTTAGGTAGAGATGATATAGTTTGTAAATACAAGAAACATTGTTTGAAGGGACTAAGATATGGCCAAAGAAAGTGCTCATCAGTTAGTAATGTATAGTAAAGCTAGACACTTCTGGTTCTGGGTGTTTTTCAAATGACACTATAGGCATTATGTTTTCCCACTATTGGCCTTATTATTTCACAACTTGAATGCTAACAAATGTATAGAGCTCTTTACTTGACTGAATTTCTGCTGGGAAAAGAAAGAGACATGTCTTTTATAAACATTAATGCACTATGGACAACAAAGAACCTTTGAGATTTTGCCAAATGCATATATTTACAAACTTCAATCTGCATCAACCTTCAAATTGCTTCTATCTAACTAAAGGCAAATGCATGCTATATTATATCTAAGATAAATTTCATTGGATGATCTTTTTTCTTTCTTTCTGATTGCAGACTACTAAGCGGACAGTTCCTTTCCTGTTTGTTAGGGGAGATGGGGTGATATTGGTTTCCCCGCCCTTGAGGACTGCATAACATGGAGCGATGAACTATGTGATCATTTGAATAACAAGTGTCACAGTTTATGAAATTGTACAACTTAAGTAGTGATCTCATTTCTTATGATTAGATTAGCTACTTAATTGGCTTGTGTGCTAGAGATTTATGTTAGACAGTCAGTTTTCAATCATCTTTATAGCTTAAAAGAATCATGGCATGCACATAAACAAGGATTTTTGCTGTTGTGTGGAGCTTCCATTATATCAGTGACTCCATAAAAAGAGTAGGCCATGATTCCTGATTTGATATCTCTTATTCATGTCCTTGTTTACTTTTAGTTGCAATAGAAGATATGAGAAGTGGGATGATGCTCCTATTTTGGTGCTTCAAATGATAAAGTTTTCTAAACATTTTTTAATCAAAGAGGAACCTTTGTTCCGAAGAAAAAATTCACATAATTTACCATTCATGATGTGAAGGATACAGTTAGCTTATTATAGTACAAAGCACCGTGAAATCATTGATGTATGGTAGAGGTAAGAATTGGTTGGTTGGAAATAAGTTGGTATAGTGAAAATAGATGAGTTAAAATAGAAATTAGAGGTGTGTGGTTGATAAAAATAAAGATGAAAATAAGAAGAGAGATAGAGAAATAAGTAGAAATAAATGATACATGATATATAATACAGATTTTTCTATTATTTTTTGTTCTCTTTTCCGCCAAAATCATCTTAGTTCTATCGTTCTCAAAATGTAAGTGGATGTTCGTATGAAACTTTACAAACCCAGTATGCGAAAACACCTCTAAGTCTTCTATAAGATTGAGTTTTTAGACAATTTTAATATTGAAAAGATATTTTCAGGAGTAATCAAATGTGTCACAAAACTGAATTTATTTTTTAGTGAATTTAGAACACTCAAAGAAATGCATGCAAAGTTTTAGATGTCTTGAAATTGTGAGAAATTAGGGTCATGCTGTGCTCATTCTCGAATCTATGTTGTTGAGCATTATTTGGCGAGACAAGGAAGGTAGTTGAAGCCTTTATCACAATTAGGTTCACAAGCTCAACCAAAAGCTTAAGATTTATTCGTATTTATACGAATAAATAGCTTTTAATCCTCTATCAAATTTCAGATTGATTTAAAGTTTTTCTAAAGAAAAAATGTCCAGTAATTTTAGGTTGAGCTTATATTGTTCACAATTAGTTAATGTGCGAATGATTTTTTTGTTTGTTGTTGACCATATTTAGTCTTTTCCCGGATATTATTTGTTATTATTTATTTTAGGACAATCTGACTAAATTTTTTTATACATTAGAGCTGACGAATGCTTAAAAATGTGTACTTTTATTATAGTCATTTGAAATGAAGGTAATGAAAATGTGTTAATGATTTAACATTGAAATGCTTTTGGAGGCAAATTAAGCAGTAATTCTTCTCCAGTAACATGCTAAATTGCTACTGTATTCTAAATAATTTTATCTACATAAATTTTGTAACCATGACAGGCACGTTAATCACTTTTATTAGCATAAATACAGAGCAGCTAAGAAGTTTTCAATAAGAAACTGCTAATAACAATGGGAAAAGAAGTGCATGTGAGGAGCCAAAAATACAAGGTTTCAGAATCATTCTTCTTTAGCCTCAGCAGCATAAAGCGCTTTGATTTCCTCAACATCATCATAGCTACCAAGGAAAATGGGAGATCGCTCGTGCAACTTCGTTGGAACTAAATCAAGTGCCTGATCACATACAACATTCATCACTTCATATTGTCAAATGGTGCATTCGAAACTATACAGCTATATTTATTTCCTAGTGTTGCATTTGGTAGGGAGAAGAAAAAGAATCCATAAAATAATAGAAATAAGTGAATCTTATCCTATTCCAACTTCATTTTCATTCCACCAAAATACTAACGGATCTCATTTTTTATTTTCATTTCACATCACTTTCACTCTCTATTACAAGAGTGTGAAGAGATGGGTGATTCAAATTTCAAGTGAAAAAAAAGTTTAATTAATATTTTAGTCCTCATTTGTTTTAGTTTATACCATATGAAAGACGTATCAAACCGGGCATGATACAAACACTGACATAAAATAAAAGAATTGGAGACACCACATAAAGACAGAAAGAGAAAGAATAATGAAATAAGTAATAAAACAAAATATTCAAGTTGATGAAGTAGGCCTAATGAATATTAACTTGTCCATATTTATGGAAGTCTTTCAGTTTTGTGAAGGCGTTAGCTTGTGCCAAAAATATGTGGAACAAATGTCAGAACTGTTGGTGTGGGAAACTTGTTCGAATACAATGATACTTCAAATAAGAGAGATGCTTGTGATTCATAGTTTATATCTGAAAACTTAATACTTTAATTCTTATATGCACAATATTTTTGGTTACAGTTTGTTTTTTTGGCAGTGCAAAATCCGCTATACAGTGCAAAAACCGCTATACAGTGAAAAATATAAGGATTAAAAGATAAACAAACTGATTATATAAAAAATTTAAATATATTAATTAAACCAAGGAAATATTGGCAGAGTCAGCTAAAAAATGAATGTAAATTACCCGTTCCTTGCCCGTGAAAGACTGTCCTCCTGCTTGTTCCATCAAAAATGACATTGGAAAGACTTCATACAGAACACTACACAAAACAGTTCAATTAATAAGCCAACAATTTCAAATGAATGAATAAATATGAAGGGTGACATACCGAAGTTTTCCGTTAGGACTTTTCTGATCACCAGGGTACAAAAAGATGCCTCCGTAAAGCAATGTACGATGAATATCAGCTACCATGCTGTTAATGTATAGAAATGTCATAAATTGAAAAAAGAAGTTGAAACTTATATGGTACTCATTCTGTGGTCTCATTCAAGAGCAGTACTTCAAGAGCAGTACTTCATGAGCAGTCTCCTGTCTGTTAATACTTAAAACTCAACTTTACTCTTAGTTGAAAATTTGCAAGCTTCATTATAGAGCAAACCATTACCAAGGAGAGTCTTGGGTGACATCTTTTTATTTATTTATTATTGAATGTTACTCTTTGTACCTGTTTCTAAATCTAACTTTGGTCTGATTATTATTTCTAGTAGTTGTTTGTATTAGCTGCTAGAAAATAAGAAGTTGCAGGGTGGCAATTAACTAATTCAACTCTGAGGACTAAAACAAGGGCACTGAGTAAATTGAACTGCTTCAAGGATTGAGAATCTAGTGATACCTTCCAATATATCTTAGAGACTTTGGCGATGAACCATCTTCTGGAAACTTGCATTTTTGAACGTAACTGAACAGAAGCAAAATACGAATTACAAGATGCCAAAATTTGATCTTTAGTGCCTGAGAAAACTGTAACATTACTGAATTCAAACATACGCTGTAGTAGGACCATCCCAGTTTTTGGCATTTCCTTCATTAACTGAATAAATCTTTCCTTTCTTTGGGATCTGCACAAAGAACAATACGTCAATGATCAACATATGGCGTGGTTATACTTGTGTACTCTATATGAATTGGTGCAGTAACTTTCTCCACCTTAAAATCCGGTAAAGATCAAGAAATACCGGTGCGATGATAAAAAATCATGGATATCAAAGGACACTGGACAGGAACATAATTCCTACTTCCGAAATAGGGACTCTTTCAGGTTAAAAAAATAACAGAAGAAAAACATATGCCCTCGTACATTTCTATTATTCAAGGAGAACAGATCATGTCAATAATTCTTTTATGTCAATCATCTAAATAGTTAATAAATATTGTTGGGCATGATATGGTTCTAGAAAATATTTTGAAATTGGACTTAAGTCCTTGCAAAAATTGAATACATGTTTTTAGTTCCTATATTGCAATACAAAATACACGTTTTTAATCCCTGAAAAGGGTTTAAAACTACATCACTTTTGGTAGAAGAAGATATTAAAAAAAAGCATTCAGTTTTTACATAGATTCAAACTGAGTTCTAAGATATTTTGAGGGACCAAGATATATTTTACCTAATATCGTTCAACATTTTATTCTAAAGAAGGAAAATGAATAGCTGTCATCCTAACTAAATTAAAATAAGTTGAGCTAGTTTGTATGGGAAGTAAAGCCTCCGGCATCCTATTTGAAATTGCTTAGTCTTTAACCAAAGCCACTTTTTTTGGCCTTTGGGCATAGTTTAAGGCCAAGAGAAATATTTTTCGTTAGATTCAGTTTGAACAAATAGAAAAATCAAGCAGGTGCTGACTTTCATACAAGCCGAGCAGCTTCGCAAGCATTTCCTAAGAGAAGATAATTTATAATAGTCGGGCATAAGTGATGAGAGTAATACCTTAATGTCAGGGTGAGTTAGGATGAATTCACCAAGAGATGGGTCAAGGGTGAAACCGTTAACACCAGCTCCAGTACTTAACACAAGCTGCAAAACCAATAGGTTTCAACTTAATTGAGTTATTAAGCATTGCAAGTTTATAATGAAAGCAAAGGAAAGTCCCAGTCCTCAGCTATTCCAGAAAAAAAAAAAAAAAAAAAGAAAAGGATTGAATATTGTTTTCTACTTCCCCCCAAAAATGTGAAACAAAAATTCATACCATCATAATAAATTTTGTTCCTAAGGATAGAATATGTAACAGAATGAAGAAAAAGCAGAAAATAGGTGCACCCAACACGTACTGTTATCTAAATTCTAAGCAATAAAAAATTATATAGGTTTGTCATACCGTGCAAGAGCTTCCATACATACAATAACCAGCTGCCACCATTTTCTTCCCAGGAAGCAGGACATCGTCAATAGTTGGTTCATGGACATGTGCTAACGTATAAATTCCAAAAATCTACAACATATTCAATTGGCAGACGCAATATCCAGTTAGTCAGGAATTTTAATCCTTCCATACATAACTCAAGCAACAGAGGATTTCCATTGAAAGCACAATTATAATATTTTTATTATTGGTGGTGGTGGTGGTGGTGGACAAAAGTTACATATACTTTTGTAGTTTCTTAGATGATTTTGGTACTGCTGTTCTTAATTAGAATTGAAGCTTACTTCAGTAAAAATTTGCATTAAACACATAATTACGGAGTCAAGGAATGTTAGTAACACATTCTTTCTATCACACTTTATAATTGACCAAATTTATTGAAAACTACAAAATCAGTAGATAGAATTATTAAACCTATAAAAAATTTGTAACTTTCTATACAAAAATAATGTGTTAAGAGATTGTTGTTAGCATTTTCTATTTGACTCTAATTTTAACTAAGAACAACACGGAAAACATGTAGAAATTGCGTTCAAATTTTTGTCATGACAGTAATAATTGCAAGAAGGAAGAGGAGTCGTACTGTGCCAATGGAAACCCCACAATCAATGTTCGACGAGCCATCCAAGGGATCAAAAACAACACAGTACCTGCCCAGCAATCAAAAACCAAAACATGGAACGAACTAATCAGAACAGAATAATCAAGCAAAACATTTTCTATAAGGTTTTTAATTGCAGAAACCGTCCCATGATGCAGCTGTAACTTGCACAAGTCACAATTGCCCAACACGTGACAGTAGTTGTTGCAACTTTAATTTAAAACCTCATACACAGAAAAAAAACTAACAGAACTAGGAAACAGAGAGAATGAACAACTTTCCACGCTTAGAAGGCTCCACAATTATCGCGTCTTCGTCTTCTTCAGAAACCAAGATACACTGTTCAAAGATAGACCACACTATCACCAGAAGCCTCATCCATACAATCACAGCCAAAATAAATGACAAATAAAACATATAAATCGAAGTTTTAAACTATGATCATGGTTTTGTTGTGATTATCAAGGTGGCTTGAATTTGTGAACAAACATGTGGACACATAGTGGTAATAAAACCCTTGATGTTGCAACCAAAGGACTACTTTTTTGGACCATAAAATAAGAAAGGTTTAAAATTGTCGTTATACTTTTCGTTGTAATTTCGACAAACAAATGCAATCATAGAGAATCCAGAACCCTTGATGCCTAAATCGTGGTCTGGGCCATTTTTAAAACCTCATAATAAATCAAAACTTTAAATTGATGTCGTGTTTTTGCTGTGTAAAACTGTGAACAAATAGAATCATAACAAAAAAAAAATAAAAATCCCAAACCCTTGATGTTGCAACGCAGATCCTTCTGCAGAACCTCAAAATAAATAAATAAATAAAATCACATAATCACTTACCGTGCGGCCACTGCTTACGAGAGCCTTAATGAAAACCTCATTGGAAAGAACATCTAGCTTCTTCTGTTCTTCACCCTTCATTCCAAACACAAAAGCAACGAAAATAAACAATTAATGAATTAAATAAATAAAATTCACACAAACACAAACACAAAGGGTCTTAATTAAACTATAGTAATGATTGTTCATATTACAAGATATCACACACAGATAGCCACAATCGTAGTGGCATTGCAAACAGTGTCTTAAAATCTCACCACACCAAAAATAAAAAATAAAAAATAAAAAAATAATAATTGACAGATTTATTCATGAAGAAGCAAGCACACACATACCTGAACATTGGTCTCTCCAGCGAGTCCAATAAGCTTAGCAAGTCCAGCCTGCACAGGCCACAATCTATCAATTCAAGCATAAACACACAAACTGTAACAGAAGTTTCATCAGTCTTCATCTTGATCTTCGAGTAAAATTAATCAAGAAATCGAAGGCAGAACCTTGTTAACCGCGGAGCAAACGAACTTGCAGCCAAGCACAATGTGATTGAGAAGGATGGTGAAATCGCCACGTGACTCCGGGTGCTTCGATTGCTCGTTCAGCACGAAGCGCGTTATGGTCATCAAGTCCGTGCGACGTGCATCGGCACTGTGGTCCATTTTCGATTCCAACAACCTTCGATAACCTGAACTTCAGTCCCACACAGAAAAGTTCAAGTGAGTGAGTGCATGTAAGTAATTATGAGAAGGAAGACAAAAAAAAAAAAAATATCGATAATGATAAATAAGAAGAAAATGGAGATTGGGCCAGTGGAAACATGCCGGTCCACTTAATTTTTGTTAAAATAATTAGTAAAAACAAATGTGTTTATAAATAATTAATTAAATTTTTTAAATTTTTTATTCATTGTATTAAAATATGATTGATTTCATTATCTTTATGAATAAATAATTAAATTTTTAAAAAAAATTATTTGCTCATTCCACCTTGGATAGGTACTATGAGGTTTTTCATGACACGTGGCAGGCAAAGAGTGGAGGATCATGTTTTGTTGCGTATGGTGCTTTTGTTCTCTAAATATAACATAACATAGTAATGCTGATTTTCTTTCCTACATTCTTTCTATAGTAATAAATATTCCTTCTCTTTCCTTATATTATGCCTGAAATGTTGAAAAAAAATTTAGAGTTATCTTTTTATCTCTGTATGTGCATTATAAATATTTTATCCAGTTATACATATGTTTTAACATCTATAAGATTAATAAAATAATTCTTTTATATAGATTCTTACTATTTTATCTTTTAGGTAATCATTTTTTAAAAGAAAATAGTTACTAATAACAAAAAATTTACTTACAAAATAAATAAAAACTATCTAAAAAAATACCTATAAAATAAATAAAATTTACTTATCAAAATTATTTATATTTATTTTTATACTCACCTCTTACAAAATTTGTTTATAATTAATAATATCTTTTATTTTAATAATTTATATGTCTATCTATATTTATAACAAATAAAATACATTATTTAGTAACTTTCTTTGTTATTATTTTCTAATTGAATAATTTTACCATCTAATAAATAAAAAACAATTAATAAATAATCAAATAAATTTTCTTTATTTTAAAATAATTAATGTTTTTTTAAAATATAGTAACTATATAATTTTTTAATATATTTTACAAAATTATATATATTTTAAATTATATTATTTTTATTCATAAAAATAGTAAAATTATATATATATATATATTTAATATAATAAAAATGTAAATATACATGTGTTTTGTATTAGTTTTAATAATAAGTTTATTATTTGTTTTCATTTATATTCTTAGTGAAGTAAAAAGTTATAATAGGATTTTTTTTTTTTAAAATTATTACTATGCTTTTTTGTTATATATTTTTCAAAGCATTTGTATTTAATGATTGTGAACACCTTATTTTGTGCGTATAATTAAAGAATGTTAAATAAAATAAACTGAAATTGTTTTAAAAAAATATAAAAATAATAAAATTTAAAAGAATAAATTGGGAGAGTATAAAATATCTTTTTAATTTAATTTGATAAATAAAATGTTATTTTTCCTTTTTTGAAAATAAGATATAATTTATAAAAATGTTGAAAAAAGAAACCAAAGCATAATAGACATTTAAAGTAAAAAACTAAATTAGAAGGAATTGAATTGAAAAAAAATGAAAAAATATGGCTTTTTATGATAAAAGTAAGTTGTCTTAAAAATATTACATAAAATATTTTATCTTAAGATTAAAAATTTTAAAAATAGAATATAACACAATTTAGAATATAGGTTTTCTTTATTTTTACTTTAATAAAGAGGATTTGTTAATCATGTAACCACAAAACTTAAAATATATTAAAAACATAAAAGAAAAAACAGAAAAATGAATGCATTTTAAAATTATCTTTATTTATTATTAAAAATCTTTCATCACTCTCTTAGACTCTCTCCACATCTCTTTCACATTCTCCCCAAGTCTCTCATCCATTCTCACCACTACAATTTTATCTCTACCAAATTAGTATAAACAGGACTTAGAAAGAGAGAAAAAAAAATGAAAAAGATATATTCGAGTGAAAGAGATTATATCAACGTAAAGAAAAAATAGTGAGTCTAAATTTTATATTAAACAAAAATAAAATAGTTGAACAAAATATGTAAAAGAAAATTTATAAATATATTATTTTATTTTGAAACTGAAGATAATATTAATTTCTTTTGTAAATTTAAATCGACTTTTATTCTTATTTAACATTACCAGCATTTCACCATGAACGATATGACAAGTTCGATAATTACATTGAGCTGGAAATAGAGTTAGATAGAATTCTGAGATTTTGTTATGAGAAAATTTTATTTAAAATTACGGATAGATTTTTTTGAAACTTATCGCTTCAAGACTTTATTAGAGAGAAGTCTTATTTAAACATAACAGAAGTCATAGTGCATATTCAACACTTCCTTTTATTTGAAGGAAAAAACATTGTGTATGAAATCACTTCCCACCACGTAAAATAATATAAAATAATATTATATTTTTCAATTATCGCAATGCTATTTAATTAACCACGCGATAATTTTTGAATAGATCATAAACTATTATTAGGAAGTATTGTGTAGCAAAGCTTGACTAAGAATTTCGAATTAAAATGAATTTTGAAACTTCAGAAAAAAAAAAAATGTCAACCTGACGAAAATTAAGGAAAGTAAAGAACAAGCATTTATAATAATTGAATGAGGGGCACATGGGACAAGCACATTTTCTGGGCTTACAAATAGCCTTCAAACATATCATCTTGTACACAGCATCCCTTTTTATTGTAAAAAATTAATTCGGGATGAAGTTGTGTGTTTCCTACACAATTTATTTGAAATTTTGACTTGTTCCACTAAGAATCTTAGTTCCCTTGGGGTATACAACAGAATAATTATGCATTTTGTAGTAATTTTTTCTGAATAATTGTTTCGTTGATAATCAAACTTATAAAATTGTGCATCTCCAAATATTTAGAAGAAGTCAAAATTATCCTTTATTATTACTGTACAGACCAAATATTTTTAATTTTAATTTTAAAAACGAATAAAAATACTTTTAAAATGAGCAAATTCAGAAATCAATTTTAAATCCGAAAATATCTTTCAAAATTGTCTATTTAAAAAAAAAAAGAAGATGTGATTAAAAATACTTTCGGAAACAGGTAAATCTGGATTAGAATTGGCTTATCAAAACTTATATCTCATATTCTCGTCATAATACATTAAATATACTAAAAAATAAAGAAGAAAAAGAAAAAAAATAAGAGATCTTGATATTAAATTTAAAATATTAAATCTCATATATATCACAGTATATCATTACTATTAATAGTACTATTAGAAGCAATTACTTAACAATTTATTGACTATCTAATTAACAAATAACACATTTACTCTTTTAATGGGAAATAAAATATTTAGTTAATGGGAAATAAAATATATATTAATAGTACTATTAATAGTAATGATATATTGTGATATATATGAGATTTAATATTTTAAATTTAATATCAAGATCTCTTATTGTTTTTTTTTTCTTTTTCTTCTTTATGTTTTAGTATATTTTTAATAGTTTTGTATACATATATATTATTTAGTTAGTTAAATAACACTGGGAAACGTTTTCTTTCTCTTCTTAAAATTTTTCATCCATTCTTTTATATAATGGGATAATTTATATATTAAGAAGAGTAGTAGATATGGATATGATCACACGCTTAACTTTTATATTTAGTATCTATTAATTAAAGTACGTATCCATATTATAATAGGATAGAAGTCAAATAATTTTATATATATTACCTATACAAATTTAAATAAATTTTAGATATACGTATAATCACATGTGTAATCTTATACTTAGTACTTATTAATTTAAGTATATATATATATATATATATATATATATATATATATATATATATATTTAAATATATATATATATATATATATATATATATATATATATATATATATATTATCAAAATAAAGATGATTTTTACTAATTTTATTAATTTTACACTACATAATTATTACACATAATTTTATATTTTATTATATTTTTACAAATTCAAATAAATTATTTAAAATATATGTATGATCACATGCACCATCTATTTATATGCATCATCTATTTAAATTTTTGTTATTTAAAATCACTTAAATAAATAAACTAAATGTAAATGACTTAAGATATATGTATGCTGAATCACATTATTTCATATTTATTTTTTTATAAAAATATATTTTAAATATAAAATTTTTTTAAATAAAATTCATGTAGAAATAGTCGACAATATATAGTTGAGACTATCTTTTTTTATAATATAATTTGTAAAGATACTGACTAGAATCACTCATTCAATCTTATACTCTAATTGACATGAATTATAAAAATATAAATTGTCAATAAATTATTCAAAAAATAGTAAATTTTAAAATTATAAAATCAACCCACAAACTTTTTTACAAAAGAATTACTGATTTTCAATTACACATGAAAATAGTTAGAGTTATTGGACACAAATAAATAATTTTATAAACATTCTTTTGACTTTAAAAAAATAAGTAACTTAAAATAGTTTTTACATAAAATATTTTTATTTTTGAAGAAAATAAATATTTTAAAAATTATATTTTTTTGCACTTTTATTAAAAGTAATTATCGTAAGACTTAATATCTTCCATACACGATTCTTGAATCTAGATCTATATTGAAACCATTTTTGCTTTTTCATAATTTTTCATAAATTATGATAGTGAATTCTCTGTTCTATTTCAAAAGACTTTCTTATCATTCTTACCACAAGTAAGGTCAATTCTTAACGAACTAAATAAATAATTTCATAGATATTTTTTTAATGAAATATAATAATAAATTTAAATGATATATAGAAGGACCGAAGAAATAATCAATACTAATGAATAAAATACTCCTTCCATTCACACGTATGTCGAATAACCGTTCTTTAAATTTTAATATAATATTAATTATTTTTATTTATAGTTCTAGAAATATTAATAATGAATGGACATGTTTAAAGGAGCATCGTTTGAAAATATATACTATTTTTGTTAAAGGCAGGACAACCTCTTAAAATAAAAATAAACTACTTACATAAAAATAATATTAAATATTCTTATACAGGTCTGGGAGAGAGGAGAAAGTCTGGTTGTTGTCTTTGTAGCAGTATCCCACAAAAGGGACACAACGGTTTTGGGGACACTGCTTGAGAAGAAGATTTTGTGAAAGAGTCTGAATCTAAATGGAAAGAAGGCATCCTAAAAAGTGGCTCTGGTGCCAATCTAAACCCTGACCTGTGGCAACAGACACAATACCACAAGGGTACAGTAATGGGGCAAACCTGCATACTAACAACACATCTCAATAACCTGTGAGGCTTAACATCATCATCACCACTGGAATTTTCACCTTCACAAAAACCAAACTCAGGGGATTCAAATGGAACTGATGCTGAACAAAAACTGCATGTCTCCACTGTTGAACATCTACTGGCCAGGAACCTGCATTTTAGGATAAACACATCACTGTAATTAGCATATTTGAAGTTCTGAACCAAATCTATAGATTTGTATGACTGTTTTACAAGCTTAGGAGCAAGTTTATGGTTGTTACAGGGACAATTAGGTATATAATTTTGAACTAGTGCCAAGGAAATATTTACAAACAAGAATTTACAAGATAAAATTAGGGAAAGATGTGCACATTAAGCAAAAGTAGAAGTTTCAAAAACTAATCAACCTCTCAAATTAATGATTTTGTAGATAAATGGATACTCGTTAATCACTCTTTTAACATCAAAACCCAGCAGTGTTAGTTAAACACCTTGCCCCAAATATTTCCTTTCTTCGTTAATTGCAACAAAATACTTATTCTATAATGATTGCAAAGAGGGAAGAAAATCTTTGTTCAGGCAAAAAAATGTCACCAAAACATATAGAAAGGAATGGGATCTAGAAAGGTGGATTGGAGGGTAATTTAGAAAGGTCAACCATTTGGTTTCATTTCATGGAATCGTGTTAATATTCCACCAAACTATTCTATCATTTTGAGAATTACTTTCCATCAAGTTTTAGACAGGGGACTGTTGCATTGCCCTCACGTACGGTTTCCAGTACAACCACATTGTGTTCATCTTTTTTCAGAAAAGTGCTAATTTATGTTACACATATTGACATTTGGTTATCCTCATGGACAAAAACTTTATGCGCAAAAACTGAGCTAATAAAAAATCATTATATAGGAAGACAAACAGGAAAAAGAAACAATCTAATAAAAAGTACCTTTTCTTCTGAGTAACTCCTGAAGCAATGGCTTTCAACTGGTCACCTAAATGTTCCTTGTCTGAAGCAATCCATTGTTCCATCTGTGCTAGTCCAACAGGATACCAACAACCATGTTGGGAAGATGTTTCAGGATTGGACATGCTAGTTCGGAAAACATAAAAACTAAAACCCACAAGCCTTTTTCGGAGCTCCCTTTCACTGCTTAGAAGAATTTCTGTCCACTTTGTAATTTGTTTTTCCATGGCAGGACATGCCTTTTCCAGCTTTTCAACCTTTTTGGTTAATCCAGTTATTTGATCAGCATCCAGCTCTGATAATATTACACGTCTACAGATTATATTGAACAAGTGCAGCAGTCGAGATGGAATGTCTGACAAGCTTGAAGAGACAAATGATAAAACTTTTTCAGAAGGAAGATCCATATCTAAATGAAGGAATGATGATGAGATCCACTTAATGAGTATACGTTCTGCATATTTTGAATTGTCATCCTTGAACGCCAATAATGCTGTAATTATATCCCAAAGAACCAAAGGCTTATCATGACATTGATATTGGTTTAAAGACCATATGATATTGGTTCCCCAATAAATTAATTCATTTTCCAGATAACTAGAATTTTCTCCAATGTAACATGAGAAGGGAGATTTCAGCTGAACATCCATCTGTAGCCCACCAATCCAAAAGTAATCAATAGCTGCCCTGAGAATCCTGTCCAAAGTTCAAGAAGAATTTCAATTTTTCACATTTGTAATTTTTCTTTCATGAGACCCATGTTTTGGAAAGGACAACGAGTACAAAAAGAAAAATAGGAAAAAACTTATCAGTATAAACATTAAGCTACAATTTTTTCTTTTTCAACTTTAAAGGTCGAATGTCAGCATATCATTGTAAATATATACGATTTCTATCCGTTGCCATTGTTTTGCTACTTTGGACTGGACAGACTTGAGTAGCAATTTTGTATATACTATACTTCCAATTGGTGCCAAATTATAATAAACCAATAAAAATACGTATTTATCCCTGAGGGCCCTCTCTGTCTATGTCTCTCCGCATACTTAAGCAGAAAGGAAGGTAAGAAAATAATAATTTGCAAATCAAGATTATACCTTCCTTCATACATCCGATTCAATTTCTCAACATCAAAGCAATGAACCTGCAATAAACAAACAAGAATAATCAGAAATAACATAATAATGTACGGTCAAAGCAAATAAAATAAGGAAAAGATACGCTAAATCACAACTTCTGTTCCCCTTTAATTCCTCTTATTTAGTTCCTAGCATTGAACAAGGTAACTTCACCAAACAAATTTCCGATTCCTATAATCGATGAGCTGTTGGATGAATTAGGAGGAGCCACCATTTTTTCCAAATTGGATTTGAAGTCGGGATATCATCAAATTAGGATGAGGGCAGCAGATGTAGAGAAGACAACTTTTCGAACACATGAAGGCCATTACGAGTTCTTAGTAATGCCATTTGGTCTCACAAATGCACCTTCAACGTTTCAAGCGTTAATGAACGAGGTCCTAAGGCCATTTCTCAGAAGATTTGCTTTGGTCTTTTTTGATGATATACTAATTTATAGCAAACTTGAACTTGAGCACTTAGTTCATTTGAGATTGGTTCTGGAGGTGTTAAGGGAAAATAACCTCTACATTAATAGAAAAAAAATGCAGTTTTGGGCAGCAGGCAGTAAAGTATTTGGGTCATTCAATTTCAGGGGCAGGGTTCTCAGCTGACCCTAAGAAATTGGAGGTAATGAAAGCTTGGCCAGTTCCAAGGGATCTCAAGGCACTAAGGGGAATTTTAGGATTGACAGGTTATTATCAAAGATTTGTCAAATATTATAGCAAGATTGCATGGGCTCTTACACAGCTGCTGAAGAAGGACTCTTTTCAATGGAGAATAGAAGCACAATGTCATTTGATAAATTGAAGGAAGCTATGATCTCTGTCCCAGTTCTTGCGTTACCTGATTTTGGTAAGGAATTTATCATAGAAATTGATGCTTCAGGACTTGGATTAGGGGCTGTGTTAATGCAAGATGGGAAACCAGTAGCTTTCTTGAGCCAAAAATTGTCTCCAAGAGCTCAACAAAAATTAGTTTATGAGCGTGAATTAATGACAATTGCAATGGCTGTGCAAAAGTGGAAACATTATTTATTGGGTAGAAAGTTCACCATCGACATGGATCAGAAAAGCTTGAAATTTCTGGTGGATCAAAGGATGGCAGGGGAGGCACAACAAAAATGGATAGCGAAGCTTTTGGGGTTTGATTTTGAAATAAAATACAAGTTGGGAAGGGAGAACAAAGTGGCATATGCGTTATCCAGAAGGGTGTATCTAGAAGCAATCTCAACCGTGACTTTTCAGGATTGGACAGGGCTTGAAGATGAGATACGAAGAGACAACAAGTTGAGAGGGATTTTGCAGAACCTAGTTGGGGGAAAAGTGGTGCCAGCAGGGTATGAATTGAAGCAGGGAAGATTGTTATACCACGATAGACTGGTAATTCCAAAGGAATCGCCGAGAATACCCTTAATTTTGGAGGAATTTCATAACTCCACAAGGGGACATTCCGGGTTCTTTAGAACTTTTAAGCGCATTTCAAGTCTTCTTTGGTGGGAAGGCATGAAGCGGTCTATCCAGCAACATATCTGAGCTTGTGACACGTTCAATCGCAACAAGTATCAAAGTTTGTCGCCAGGAGGTTTACTCCAACCTCTTCCCGTCCCTTCTCAAGTTTGGAAGGATTTATCTATGGATTTCATAGAAGGATTGCCAAGGCATCAAGGGTTAAACACTATCCTTGTGGTGGTGGATAGATTTACGAAATATTGCCACTTTATAGCATTAGCACATCCATTTTCAGCCAAAGATATAGCAGAGATTTTTATAAAAGAAGTGGTTAAGTTACATGGTTTTCTATCCTCGATTGTCACCGATAGGGACAAAATATTCATGAGTACCTTTTGGATGGAATTGTTCAAACAGTCAGGAACCAAGTTGAAGTTCAGTATCGCTTATCATCTTCAAACGGATGGACAGACTGAGGTAATTAATCGCTGCCTGGAGACTTACTTAAGGTGTTTTGCAGGAACTAAACCAAAGCAATGGCCAAAGTGGTTGGCATGGGCAAAATTATGGTTCAACACTGCTTACAGCTCTGCAACAAACACTACTCCTTTCCGAGCATTGTACGGCAGGGACCCTCCTACTTTGATTAGGGGAGAAATGAACCCCTCTGCGGTGGAAGAGGTTAATCACATGCTTGCAGAAAGAAACCTGATTTTGAATGAACTGAAATGGCAATTGAATAAGGCTCAAGACAGGATGAGGGAGCAAGCTAATAAGAAGAGGAGGGATGTAGAATTCCAGGTTGGGGATCTAGTTTACCTTAAAATCCAACCCTATCAAAATGAAATCCTTGGCAACTCGAATAAACCAGAAGCTAAGTCCTAGATATTATGGACCATTTGAAGTGTTGGCTAGGGTGGGAAAGGTGGCCTACAAGTTGCACCTACCCAAGAATCAAAGATACACCCAGTGTTTCATGTATCTTTGTTAAAAAAATGCATTACTTAGCAGGTGCAGTGCCAACCATTACCAAAAGGGCTGACAGAAGGCTGGGAACTAAAGTTGCAACCTTCTGAAGTGCTAACAGTGAAGGAATCTCCCCAAGGAGACAAAGAAGTTAGTTCTAATCAAATGGGAAGGCATGCCAGATTTTGAGAACACATGGGAGTTGGCTGAAGACATCAAACTCAGTTTTCCTGAATTTCACCTTGAGGACAAGGTGGTTGTTCAAGAGGGCGGTATTGTTAGAGATCTATTTCCGAAAGGGCTTAAAGTGTACATGAGAAAAAAGTTTAGGGGCAAAATGGGGATAGGCAGTGAATCAAATTAAATGATTCAGTAGATTAAGTAAATTCTATTAAGAATAAAGTAGAGATTTTGTTAAGATATTCTGTTACAAATTTGTTAGAAATTAAGAATAAGTAGGGGATGAGTAGGAGGATTAGAGGAGGGAGAAATAAGTGGTTAGGGCTGGGAGAGTTGAGCTGCTACAGTACTCTCTGTTTTCAGTGTTTCCAAGTCTAATTTTTCTGCTGATAATAAACCAGTTCATTTTATTCCTATTTCTTAAGCGTGCGCGTATCAATAACCTTCTTTAGTTTCCTAGACATTAGGGCCATTCTAATACACACTATCTGGGCATTTAAGAACCACATCATTTTGATGCACTTAAAGAATACGAATATGTCAAGGATTGATATACAATTGCAAAATATAAACGGAAAAGAAAAACAACATACAGTAGCAATGACAAGATTTCCAGGGGACACCGCTACACCAAAACATGAATCAAATGCATCTCTTGAAATCTGCAAGGAAAAAATGTATAATTTAGTAGGAAAAAAACAAAGATCGTACTGAAAAGGACATAAAGATAATAATAACATACACTGATTGAACTGTCACGAGGCATATCAGAATTGAGGGTTACTTCATCAAGATGATTCTCACGCAAAATCCAGCTCCGCACTAAGTTATCCTATCAACATTCAAATAATAATCCATCCATTGTAAATACATCTAATCAATACACATTAAAAGCTCCAAAAAAATTTAAAAAAGACGTTGTAGCAACCATACAGAAAAATGGAAGAGGGTCATGCAACATCTTGCTAAATGTATTTTGAACTGTAAAAACCTTAATGCTTGATATAATTAACTAATCATGCTTTCGAGCTCTCCAGTTAAGATAAGCAGAAAATTATCATTCTTGGTATCAAGTTTTTTCTTCATTATAAAACTAACTAGTTGATTGAAACCATGAAATAAATTGAGAGTTTCAAGTTCTATTGCTTCTACTACAGTTCAATTGTTCCTCTTGAACTACCTTATGGTGATTTATGGGGAGCACCATTTAGTGGCTACTATCATTTTTCAAATGCAAATTTATAATTCAAAACAAAACTCTAACAGGCTTCAATTATTTTCATAGTTTAAGTCTACGGTTGAATTGTAGTTTAACACTAAACTTGGGCCATTCGAACAAATTGGGATGGGCCATTTGGAAATTGTACATAGACTCAATTGTCCTCACACTCATCTTTAATATGAGTCAGTGTTGGGCTTCTCTACCAGAAGCCAAAATCGCACACATAGAAAACACACTCCAATACCGAAAAAGAGAGAATCTTCTTTATTGATTTTCTAAGCAAATGTACACCACAACAGATTACAAAGGAAAATGCTTCCTTTCCACAGGAGAAGATCCTGTCCAAACAATCAAGAGTCCAAAAGCTCCTTCCCAAAACATGGTTGGTCTTTAAATAGACCAACCAACTGACCTAACAACCTCTCCCCATGCACACGGTTTCCTCCCCCTTATTTTCTTACATTTCTCCTAGAATACACTGTGCACACTTTATTTCTAACTGTCAGTAGGAAGGAAACACATACATACATATAGTACAAACAGGTGTCTTTAATGTAATAAAATCATACCATATTTTCCTCTTTAATGTAATAAAATCATATCATATTTTCCTATTTAATGTAAAAATCTATCTTTAACAAATGCATCGAACTAACATGCCTCTGGAGATGTTATTATTGACATCTCACAGTTAGTTATATGATTATAAGGTTCTGGAATCTGTTGTAAGAGATGTCAGAAACTAACAGATTCGACAACTGTCTTTCAACTATAAATAGGCACTTATGTAGTCTGATCCCATATGATTCAATTCCCAAATAAAAAATCACAAATTAAATAATTTTTCAAATTCTCTCTTTCTATCATTTCCTTTCCCTTTTATCTTTCTGATGTGCAGAGATCCAACTGTAATCCATAATCCAGACATTTAACAAATCATGTTTAACCATGGAAATGAAAATCAAGAATAAAATTGGTAGAAAAGAAGATACAAATGCTGAAGAAACTTGGTATGGATTATGCAATGTATTTTATGTCCACATAACGATTAATTTTTTTTTTTGTTTTTTGCCATATTTATAGATTGAATGACAATTTTGTAGAAAAAGAGTCAAATCACCTAAGCAAAAAATTCTAACCTGGCTACAGCTGTACAAAAATCTTCCACCGAATGCCCAGGTCAAACCTGTAACCTTAAGGAATTAAAAAATGCAGAGATCAGCAGAGGGTGGCCTCTTTTTTTTTTAAATAACTCCAAAAAGAAATAGGGAAAAAACTTACAACATAATCATGTGCATAATATGAGCCAAGCTTATCAAATTCCCTAGAAGATATGTCGCATAGCCATATTTCAAATGAACCAGAAACTTTGCCAATGGCTAAAAGAATCTTGGAAGGGTATTGAGCATGCACTGTTACTGAAAGTACAGAAACTGGGACAGCATCGACAGTGATAACCTATTTAGGAATAGAAAGTTACACTAACGAATTATTCACAAACGAGAGAGGGAAATGAAAAGTGATGCAGAAAATACATAGTAAGTACCTCCTTCAATAATGAGAAGGAAGTTTGATCCACTTCTGACGACTTCAGCAATTTGTCACTGTTAGCCAACCAAATCTTCACACTGCAAAGAACATACATAATACATTCAGCTAAATTAAGATAATCAAAAAATGTAAACATCCTCCAAAAATGTCAATCGAAATAGGAGTATAAGGGAAGTGCACTGGAATATTCAAATACAAGATTCTTGAATGAATAATATGAAAATCAAAAGTTTGAAAGTGCACTTCTCTAGGGATTAGTCTACAGCATCTGATCTTGAAAGCATAAGATGGTAAACTATGAGTGACCTAGCTGATAAATCAAACATCATGGAATCTTTCCTACCTTTTTCCTAGTGGAGACATGTGCAGTTTCTTCCATTAAGAAGCACTCAAATAAAAAAAAATATATATCCATTTGAACATTTATAATGGATGAATGGCAAGAATGCAAGACATGTTTTCAATTAAAGGCTAAGCAAACAAGTTTACTTTCAGGTTAATGTGACAGGTTTCAGGTCCATGCAATATATGTAGGATGTAAAAGTTTAACATTCATGTGTCCCAAGAACACGTTACTGAATTCTAATAGGCCAGAAATAGTTGCAGTCTAAACACTCTCATCTTGATTTTTGGAAGTACGTTTTTCCTGTGTCATGGTACCTACATTACTAATACCAAAGTAAATATTATATAGATAAGGAGAAACCAGATGAATTTTGATTAGATTGTTGGAATAATAACATTTAATTATTATTACTTTTCCAAGAAGCTTAGTTATTGTGCTTAGCTGAGTACAGAATGCTTGATAGTGGTTTAAGTACTCCATATGTACCCTCAAAACTTCACAAGGTCAACTTGCAGAAAATCTTACCAAAGGATTGTCCAATTCAAATTGAAAGAGTTATATGCAAGCCGGGAATAGAAACCATCTATTCCCAACTTGATAGGGAGTGTCGGAAAGAAGAATGTCTATGATTATTTTCTTTGCAAAGATTATTATTATAAATAATATCACTCCACTGAATGGTGAAAAAGCTAAAGCAAAATCAGATAACAAAATCTCAGTTGTTAAATTTTTTCTCTGCATCATTAAGTGGAACTCCAATTGTCACTACAATGATGCACATAAAGCTCAAATAAAATAATCTCACAAGTTCCAGAAGTGTATATTAGTAGTTTAATGAGATGAAATCAGACTTATAATAGATATAACATATTTGCGTAAGCATGCTTAAACTCACCTCCCATCAGAGCTTCCAGAAGCTAATAGAATTTGGGGATTTGAAGGATCACAAGCAAATGACAACCAATTTATGGTAGTAACCCAAGAATTGTGTGCCCGAAGGAGGCCAACAAACTTCACAGTAGTTTGAACTTCTCTGTCTTCAATAGTATAACAACCTGGTGGATGAAATCTCCATAAAGAAATTTTACCAGACTTCCCTCCAACAGCAAGCAGACTGAAAGAATCACAAACTGGATAATTTTCAGATGCTAAATGCATCAAGGGAGACCATGACGCAACAAGCGAACATAGCATTGCACTACGAGAGACATATTCATCAGCACTTATAAGTGGCAACGTGTTGTTCTCAGGCTTTTCTTTTAACAATTTCCCATTATGTTTATACAAAGAATCCATTTGATCTGATGCATTTTTCTGCAGGAATGATCTAATATTAGACAAAGACCAATCAAATAAATACAAATCATAGTGATGTTTTAGAAGGCTCTTAAAATCATTTCTAGTTGAACTTAATCTGGATTTGCACGAGAAAATGCTGCAAAGATAACTAGATGTAGATAAAGTTTACACCAAGTGCAGTGGTGGTGGTTTTTTTTTTTTCTTTTTATGAATCTGGTAAGAAAAAACAAATGAATTCTGTTATTTAAGAGAAGGGTTTTGCTAAGAAGTGGTCTGAGGCCAATGATTACAAAGTAATAAATACCTCCAATTACTTAAAAAAGAAAGCATTGAAATACTCTATCTTTTGATAAAATATTTCTAATTTGTTTGCTTCACCCGTGTGTTAGCACACTACTTAGCATTTGCCGTAGGGGCTAAAACAAACATTTTAACTAACGCTCACAGCGTGATGGCAATAGAAGTCCATCATTGGAATCACTAGACATAATAACGGTTATTGCACAAACATCAAAACAGCAGTAAAAGTTAATTGCCTATAAGGAGAAACAAAATTTAGGAACATATATAAAATGCTGATGCTTATATTGTATATATGCACATTAGACGAGGTACATAAATAATGTAAGCAAGATAAAACTAGTTCATGCACACTCCACAGATGTCCCTTAAAACTTTTCCCGTGTTATAAACTTGTCTTAGCATTTTTATAAGCATGTAAAAATTATTGATAGATAAGGAATAAAGAGAAAACGGATCACAAGTATGACCTATCTTGCTAACTAATTCACCTAAAGGAAATTTGGAAAAAGAAATCCAACCAAGGTCCAAGAACATGGATGAATAAGATAACTTACATCAAATACATCCAATGTGGCAATCCCTATACCTCGAAACTCAGTACATTTAAGATTCTCATACAGCCTTTTAGTTATGTCCACAACCTGAAAAGAATAAGAACGGCATATTATACTTACAGCAGTCTACACATATAGCATTAACATTTCTTTATAATGCACAAATCCATATATGGGAAACAGAATGAAGCCCAAATACTTAATACAACACAGGTACGATATGACACAAACACAGGAAAGCAAGTAATTCTTAGAAGTTCAAGATTCAATAAAGCCTAAATATCTTAACATGAATTAAAAAAAAAAAACATAATTTACATAATTGCATATAATATTTGTGAACAAATATTGAGAATTTCTTAATAATGCATTGTTATATCATTTCCATCACACATACCTCAATCCATTCAGCACAGTAATCACAAAAAGGTGGACGATAAATCTTCACGTGTCCTTCAGAGGTGCAAACAGCGATCAAGCACCTGTAGCAAGTTATATCTTTAAAAATACATAAAATAATATTGATTTTTTCATGCATGAACAACTACGATGCTGATAAAGGTAAACTATGACCCCAAGAAGCCCTAATCTATAAAATCAGATATTTGAAACCAAGAATCACTACGTCAAAGAGAGTTTTACGTCTGCAAAATCAGAGATTCAAAATCTAGAATCACCATTTCAAAAAGTCCTACCTGGCCACAAACCCCATTCCACAATTACATGAGCAATTCAACACGTGCCAAAAAGACTGTCTCTATAATTGCCTCCTAGTTCTAGGATTACATGAAATTATTCAAGAAAACTGAAATCCATACCCTGAATTAGCAGCCATGCCAAGCGGAGACCATGATATTGATCGGACGACAGGCTTATCATCCCTATACAAAGTCGTTGGCAGGAGGCATCCAGAGAGCAAATCTGCACACAACTCAATTCCAACATGTAAAAGTTATATGTTAATACTATGTGGTTGTTACCAGGGCCACTGAAAAATTTCTCAATCTCATTCAACGCTATCACATGTTAACTTTAAACTATAAGCACAACACTAATAATAATAAGGTTGCACAATCTTAATATTTGAGTTTTTAGGCAACTTAACCCGTAAAGCAATTCATAAATGAGGAAGACTCTCCTCTTATATTCGTTATTTTGAGTGCATTACTAGCCAACAAGAGATCTCTAGCACAATTCCTCATACTAAGGCCAAGAAATCCCAAGTGTGAAACTTAAAAAGCTGGACATCTACAAGTGACCGATAATGAGTGGCCCGTAAGTCCACTTATAACCATTAGTATTCATTGTGATATCATCTTATAATTTCAATTTAGACCTGATTCAATTGATGAGACCAGGGTTGTCCCCACTAATTATCCTATGTCAAATTTTGAGTACACACCTTATATTAAGGACTAAACATCTCAAGCATAAAGTAGATAAAGTAGACAACACCGAACATCTACAAGTGACCTGATGAATTCAACAACATCCACCAGGACATGTTTTGATTCCATCTTAAAATTTGGAAAAGAAGCCAACTCAACTTCAAAAACAAGCTCATATGACAAGGCTTAGCTACACTTATACACTAATTTGAGTCATTCACCATAGATAGCTCATGGAACTCACTAAAGCACTCAAAGCAAAGCGAAACACTACTGACTAATTAACCAGCGATTTTTTCAGAATGAACTAGGTTGCAGTAATGGCAGTACCTTGTCTTTCTACACGTCCTATGGGGAGAGGCTGACTTGGGGAGATTTTAATCACGCCTCGTGGTCCACCAACAGGCAAGTCAGGTCTCTGGAAAGAAGAAAGAAAATCAAAAGAACAAACTTATTAGATGGAACAAACAAAAGGAAAGTGTGAAGGTTGGATTGAGTACGTACAAGAATGGTGACGAGGTGGCCGGAAGCAACGGCAATGAGGTTGTCGTCGGACCAAACAATGGCGTTGGGAAATGAAGGAGCGCCCAAAAGCGTCGCAGGTTGTAACGGACCGGGACAAGGACGCGCCATGCTGTGGTTTTTTGAAGAGAAGGGAATGTGAGTGCCTGACTGAGGGTTCGAATCCCTAATATCATACAAATAGATAAACAGCAATTTAAAAATAATCTACTGAACTTTCAAACAAATTTAAAAAATTATGATGATTTTGTACTTTAGATTTTAATAAATATATAATAAAAATTTGAAAAATTGAAAGACTTTGTTTTTTTATAAGATTTTAAAAATTATGACTTAAAAAACATTTAAAATTACAAAATATCAATGGAGAAAATTATAGATATATAAGGTTCAGATAGAAAGGTAAAATCAATAGGTTTCAAATTAAATTTGAGTTATTAAGCATAAGTTTATAATGAAAGCAAAGAAAGTCTCCTCAGCTATTCCAATATATTGTTTTCTACTTCTCCCAAAAATTTGAAACAAAAATTCATAAAAAGCAGAAAATAGGCCCAGCCAACAAATACTGTTATCTAAATTCTAAGCAATAACAAATTATATAGGTTTGTCATACCGTACAGGAGCTTCCATACAATAACCAGCTGCCACCATTTTCTTCACAGGAAGCAGGACATCGTCTACAGTTGCTTCATGAACATCGGCTAACGTATAAATTCCAAAAATCTACAACATATTCAATCGGCATCCCTGCTCGCTCGCGGTCGCCGTCGCCGTCCGCTTGGGTCTTGGTGGTCGTCGGGCACAAGCACGGCTGCTTGCGTTATCTCAGTGACCGTGCTTTTCTTTTCACATTAGGGTTACTTTTAAGGCCAATCCAACTAAAATCCCTTTTTACGGGGATTATTAAAGTAAAAGCGCGAAAAGATTACTTTTTCCTTAAAATAACAAAGGTTTAAAATTGTCGTTATGCATTCGTTGTAATTTCGACAAACAAATGCAATCATAGAGAATCGAGAACCCTTCACACCTAAATCGTGGTCTGGGCCATTCGTAAAACCTCAGAATAAATCAAAACTTTTTAAATTGATGTCGTGTTTTGCTGTATAAAATTATGAAGAAATAGAATCATAAAAAAAAAAAAAAAATCCCAAAACCTTGATGTTGCAACCCAGTTCCTTCTTCAGAACCTCAAAATAAATAAAGACAGAAGTCACATAATCACTCACCGTTCGGCCACTGCATACATACGAGAGTCTTAATGAAAACCTCATTGGAAAGAACATCTAGTTTCTTCTCTTCTTCACCCTTCATCCAAACACAAAAGCCATGAAAATAAACAATTAATGAATTAAATAAATAAAATTCACACACACACTAACACAAAGGGTCTTAATTAAACTATAGTAATGATTGTTCATATTACAAGATATCACACACAGATAGCCACAATGGCAGTGACATTGCAAACAGTCTTAAAATCTCACCAAACCAAAAAAGAAAAAAAAAAAAAAATAATTCATGGATTTATTCATGAAGAAGATCAAGTAAGGGAGTGCATATACTTATATATTAAGAGAAGGATGACAAAAAGTTATTTATAATGATAAATAAGAAGAAGATGAAGGTTGAGACCAGGCAAATGGGAGATTGGGCCCAGTGAAAATACATGACGGTCCACTTAATTTTTATTAAAATAAATAGTAAAAACAAATGTGTTTTATAAATAAGTAATTAAGATTTTTAAATTATTTATTCATTTTATTATAATATAATTGATTTTATTATCTTTATATATAAAGAATTAATTTTTTTAAAAAATTGTTTGTTCATTTCACTTGGATAGGTTACAGAGTTATCATGACACATAGCAGGCAAAGACTGGAGGATCATGTTTTGTTGCCTAAGGTGCTTTGGTTCTCTAAATATAACATAACATAATGCTCATTTTCTTTCCTACATTCTTTATATGGCAATAAATATTTTTTTCTCTTCCCTTATATTATGCCTGAAATATTGAAAAAAATTTAGAGTTATCTTTTACCTCTATCTGTGCATTATAAATATTTTATCCAGTTAAACATCTGTTTTAATATCTATAAGATTAATAAAATAATTCTTTTATATAGATTCTTACTATTTTATCTTTCAAGTAATATTTTTTAAACTAAATAATTACTTCTTTTATATAGATTCTTACTATTTTATCTTTCAAGTAATATTTTTTAAACTAAATAATTACTAATAACAAAAAATTTACTTACAAAATAAATAAAAGCTATCTATAAAATAAATAGAAATTACTAAAAAAATTATCAAAATTATTTATATTTATTTTTATAGTTACCTTTTACAAATTTGTTTATAATTAATAATGTCTTTTATTTTAATAATTTATATCATTATCTATATTATATATAAAGAAAATCTATTATTTAATAAATTTTTTGTGTTATTTCTTAATTGAATGATTTCACTATCTAATAAATAAAAAATAATTAATAAATAATTGAATAACTTTTCTTTGTTTTAAAATAATTAATTTATATTTAAAAATAATAATTATATAATTTTTGTAATATAATTTTACAAAATTATATATATATATATATATTTTAAATTATATTACTTTTTATTTATAAAAATAATGAAATTATATATTATTAATATAATAAAAATGTAAATTAGATGTGTTTTTTATTAGTTTTAATATGTATTTATTATTTGTTTTCACGTAAAATTCCATACTTTCATATAATAGTAACTATATTATACAAAAGTTTTATAATATATATTAATATATATATATATATATATATATATATATTTATATATATATAAATACAAATATTTACATATTCATTCTAATATTTTAAAATATACCTTTTTTTTATAGAATTTAATAAAAAGATATTGATATAATCATAATATAAAATAAAATAAAAGTTTCTATATTATTGTATTGAAGAATCATATCACCTCACAAACTTTAATTAATGAGTGATTTTTTTATTTTTTTTTTTAAATAAACAAGGTTGCAGTAATGGCATAACTTAGTCTTTCTACAGGCCCCTATTGGGAGAGGCCAGCTTGGGGAGATTTTAATCACCCCTCGTGGTCCACCAACAGCCAAGTCAGGTCTCTGGAAAGAAGGAACGAAAATCAAAAGATCAAAGTTATTGGATCGAACAAAGAGAAAGGAAAGTGTGAAGGTTAGATCGAGTACAAGAATGCTAACGAGGTGGCCGGAAGCAACGGCAATGAGGTTGTCGTCGGACCAAATAATGGCTTTGGGAAAAGAAGGAGTGCCCAAAAACTTCGCATATTGTAACCGGAACAAGGATGCGTAAATTAATTTCTAAATTATTTATATTAAAATGATTAAAATATCTTAAAGTACTTTTATGTTAAAATGACTAAAAATTAATTTCCAAATTATTCCCAAATGCGGCTTCTTCAGTAGATTATTTTTTTAAATTGCTATATCTATTTATCTATTTGTATGATATTAAGGATTCGAGCAGTCACATTCTCTTCTCTTCAAAAAATCAAACATGGCGCGTCCTTGTCTCCGGCCGTTACAACATGCGACGCATTTGGACGCTCTTTCTGGAGAAGTTCACAAGTAAGCTTCACAGCATTGCTATTAGCTGATTAGAAAAGATGGAAAAATGAGTAAAACATGCAACTGTTCAATTTGCAATAACAACACAACCATGGCATGACTAGATCACAGAACCTCCACCAGAGAATAAATCAATCAATTTAATGAAAAATGGAGACATGGCATAAATACCAGAAGTTGTCCGATTCTTCTTGGATGTTCCAACTCCTACCTGTAGAAGTAAACCCCAATGCAACACTGAAGCAAGAGATATCATGTAATTGAAGAGAATAATTAAAATATTACAGAATGTAGAATCTACTTAGGATGTTATTGCTGTTGATGGCACCCAGTCAGATATAGATACAAAATATACTTTCAAAAAACAAGATATTTGTTGAAACATATAGACATCTTAGACTGAAGACAAATGTAGCAAACCTAAACAGTAAATGCAAGGGCTCCGAAGCGTTGTTAGCTTCAAAATTTTCGTGCTCTAAAAATGGGAAGAGAAGAAAAAGAAGTTAGTGATTGGGATAAATGGGAAGCGAAGCAGGGTAAGACAGAAGTGAGGGACCAAGGGCTCTCAGTGTGAATAAGCGCTTTAAAATGAAAAAAAGAAAATAACAACAGAATGATACACTATCTTATTTATATTTTGAAAAAAAAAATAATAATAATAATCGCACGACATTGTTATTCAATTATATTTTAAATAAGTGTTATTTGATATTATTTTTTTTAAAATAATATCAATTTTTTAAAATATAAATTGGATAAAATGTTATCGGATTGTCATTTACTTTTAAAGTGTAAATTAGATAGGTATCATTCTATTACCATTTTATTTTAAGAGCAATATAAATCAAATGACATTTTAAGGTTATTTTAATCATTTTAATCTCAGTATTTTAAATTTTTTTTATAAAAGTGCAGGGAGAGGATACGGTGGTGGATGAAGAATTTGTCATAAAGTTACAAATACTTTCCCACTAAAGAAAAGAGAAAGAAGAAGAAAAAATTGACTCAAAAAAGAAAACACTTACCTCCAAAAGGAGAACCACTGAAACTAGTGAAGTAATTGATGGCTACAGAGGAAGAGAGGAGCCTTTGGATCTCATTAGGCTCAGCCTTGACGAACGTATCTACGTCAAGCTCCGTTCTGACAGAGAGCTTCGTGGCAAACTTCACGTAATTTTCAGTATATTTTCTCCTTGTCATGAATTTTGTTTACTTTCAACTTTTGCACTCCTTTTGTGATTACCCATTGATGCACAGGGAGTGTTAGGTTTGGTATGAAATTTATGATTTTTAAGTTGTTTTCGCGGTAATTGAAATCTGGGTTGCTTGTAGTTAATGGCAAGTATGGAAATTTTTATCCCAATAATACTATTTTAAAAAATTGTTTCTTAAATAATACCTATTCAACTTATTTCTCAAACTAATATTATTTATTGTGTATAGTTCAAAGTGTTACAATTTTGAAATTTTATTTTAAAGTATAAAAATTGTTAATTTGTGTGTGACTTTTTTTATTTGAAAGATATGAAAATATATAAAAACATTATAAATATTTTTGTATAATATGAGAAATTATTTTTTTAAAAATCAAATTTTGACTATATAAATAATGTTTTAAAAAGTTTAATTAAAAATAGTGACAATAAATTTAAAATTAGTTGTGAGATAAAAAAAATTAAATTATCTAAATATTTAATTTGATTTAAAGACAATAAAAATATTAAAATTTTGTGAATGGATATTTTTATTGATAAATTAAAAATTTGAAATGAAGTTGGAAATGTTAAAAAAAAAATAGGCAGTGTAATTTATAGATTTAAAAATAGGTATTTTTTTTAGTAAAAACATGAATGAAAATATAATTAAAATTTGGAAGGATTTATTATTTATTTTTAATTTATACTAGAGAAGAAGATAAATAAAAAAGTATATAAGAAAAAAATAATTTATTTTCATTAAATTTATATGAAAAAAGTTTATTTAGATGTTTTGAAAAATTTAATTAAATGTAATTTGTGAGAGAAAAAAGAATTAAACTAATTAAATTAAATGTAATTTGATTTAAAGATAAAAGAAAATATTAAATTTTGTGGATGTTTATTAATGATGGTAAATTAAAAACTTGAGATGATTTTGGAAAATGAAGTTGAAAATATTAAATAAAAATCTAGATAGTGTAATTTATAGATTTGGAAATAAGTAAAAATATTTTCTTTTCAGTAAAGACTTGATTAAAATATAATTAAAATTTGGGTAGATTTATTTTTAGTTTATACGAGAGAAGGAGATAAATTAAAAAATATGTAAGTAAAAAATCATTTACTTTCATTAAATTTATATGAAAATAAAGTTGTGATAATAAATATAAAGAGGAAAAAAAATTATTTATAGATATTTTGAAGCAATTAATTATAATGAGAATAAATTACAATAATTTTGTAACTATATTTCATATTAAAATTAAAAATGGAAGAAAAATTATAATAAATTATAACATTGGCATTAGAATTAAATTTTGTATTTTAAGTTTGTTAAAAAAATATTTGTTATAACAAAAATGAAAAAAAAAATTGTTGGATATTTTCTATAAATAAATGTTAATTAAAAGGTTGGAAAATTTGAAATAAAAGTTAATTTATATGTAATGATAAAGAAAATAAGTGAATAAGTATATCATTTGGTTTAATGAAAAAAATAAGTGTGTAAATGATAATTTCCAAAATGTGAAATTAAAAAATAAACAATAATTAAAATGAAAGATGATATAAATAAAAATGTGTATATATATATATATATATATATATATATATATATATATATATATAAGTTTAATGAGAAATATTATGTAATAATATTTGGTTATTAATTTAAATATAAAAATATAAATAAAAATGAAATATTACTTTATGGCTAATTAAAGTGTAATTTATATATTAGTTAAAGGTGAATGAAAGACAATACATGAGATTGATATGTAACATAAACATGACAATAATGAAAACATTACTAATTTAAGAAAGTGTTGATTTTGTTTTGTCGAATGTAGGTACTATCCTCTAAGTCTTGAACTAATTTTTAGTGCTGCACTGCATAAATTTTTGGTTTGGACAAACAGTTCAATTCTTGTAGTTGAATCTTCACATTGCACACTTGGGTTAAGAAGTTGAGTACTTTTTCAACTCTTAATCAGTTGTTGGACGTCAGCATCATTTTGTATTTGTACTGTATCATGTACAAGTTTTTTATTACGAACTCTAGCTGGACGATGGTAGTTTATTTCTGCAACTTGTTTTCGGTCTCCACATGCTAATATTTTTGATATGTTGTGAAATAGCTGATTAAAAGAACAATTATGTGGGATTGACATTCTTTTAGGTTTGAGACATGTGTAGGTTAGACAGTAACCATTTGGACTCTCTATTATGGTGGCCTGTTGCATAACTCCTCCATAGTAGATTATTACTTCAGTTGAATTGATTGGGTCTTGATTTACAGAAGAGTTGGATGTAATGGGTGCGTTCAGAAGGCTTAAAAATTCCTCTGCAGATCTTGTTAGCTTGGCATATAGTTCAATCATTGTAACAAACGGAAATTGAGACTTCTAACTTAACAATTCAGAAATATTTTCATTAGTTAGTATCTGAACAACATCATACCTAATTTGCCCTTGTGTGGTTAGTTGAGGTTGGCGATAGTACAACTTCGTCAATGTTGTCTGATCTTGCAGTCCCAAAGCTCAACAAACTTTCTCCTTTAAATGGGAGAAGCTACAGTTGTAAGGGATGGAGATAAATTTAGAAGATGGACATTCTAAGTGGACATCTTCGTCATTTTCTATTATCCAACCATTTGCAAATACATGAAAAAACAAGATTAGACCATCAACGCTCCAAAATGAGTTTTCTTAAAGCACGAGACACTATTAACCCACATTATTTCTTAATTATGACAACGATTCTTTAACAGAGACCCAACCTTTAAATTGACATTCCAGATTGAATGTACCCTCATCAACGCTGTAAAATTAACCTTCACAAACCACGAGGCACTGTTCACCCACATGATTGTCTGAATATTGTAGATATTTTTTAGCAGAGTGTCAGGCCAAAAGCAATGATCCATATTGAATCTGCCTCATCAACATTCCAAAATGAACTTTATCAAAGCACGAGGCACTGTTCACCCACATTATTTCCTGAACATGGTAGAGATTCCTTAATAGAGACTCAACTTTTAAATTGACGTTCCATATTGAATGTACCTTGTTAGATATTCAAGTGTGAGTCTAAGTCCCACATTGGGTAGAAATGAGAAAGTTGAGCAATATATAAGAAAGAAGACCCACAAACCCAACGCCTTAAGGTTTTGGGTTGAAGGTGGTGTCATTCTCTTATATGTGGTTTGGCTCAATTCTCATTCTTGTGAGATCTCCCCGGTATTTCCCCCTCAGATTTTCCAACAAGTGGTATCAGAGCCGTTGGTTTATGGCTTGGACGAGTACAATTTGACCCTGTATCGAAAGTCTTCCTGATGGTGGTTTCAGGCAAGCGTGTCCCGTATAAGTGTGTGAACGGCGGTACAGGTGAGGGTCGTTTGTGATTAAGGTACTCGTGTTTGAAAATGCTTCCGCTCGAGAGGGAGTGTATCAATGTGGTAGAGGAGGGACTTACACCTGAGGGGGAGATTGTTAGATATTCAAGTGTGAGTCGAAGTCCCACATTGGGTAGGAATGAGAAAGTTGAGCAACATATAAGAAAGAAGACCCACAAACCCAACACCTTAAGGTTTTGGGTTGAAGGTGGTGTCATTCTCTTATATGGGTTGGCTCTTGTCTCATTCTTGTGAGATCTCTCTGGTATTTCCCCCTCGGATTCTCCCAACAATTGGTATCAGAGCCGTTGGTTTGCGGCCTAGGCGAGTACAGTTTGACCCTGTATCGAAAGCCTTCCTGATGGTGATTTCAGGCAAGCGTGTCCCGTATAAGTGTGTGAACGGCGGTACAAGTGAGAGGTCACGAGTAATGTACTCGGGTTGAGAATGCTTCCGCTTGAGGGGGAATGTATCAATGTGGTAGAGGAGGGACTCACAGTTGAGGGGGAGATTGTTAGATATTCAAGTGTGAGTCTAAGTCCCACATTGGGTAGAAATGAGAAAGTTGAGCAATATATAAGAAAGAAGACCTACAGACCCAACGCCTTAAGGTTTTGGGTTGAAGGTGGTATCATTCTCTTATATGTGGTTTGACTCAATTCTCATTCTTGTGAGATCTTCCCGGTATTTCCCCCTCGGATTTTCCAACATACCCTCATCAACAATGTAAACTTAACCTTCACAAACCACGAGACACTGTTCACCCACATCATCTTCTGAATATAGTAGAGATCTTTAGCAGAGTGTCAACCAAAAGCAATGACCTAGATTGAATCTGCCCCATCAACGCTCTAAAATGAACTTTCACAAAACACGAGACACTATTCACCCACTTTATTTCTTGAACATGTAAGATATGCTTGAGTAAAGTGGTACCCCAAAAATCAACGTCCTGGATTGAATCTACCCCATCAATGCTCCAAAATCAATCTACCCATCTATAAATTTAACTTCACCAATTTTAACTTAAAATAAAAAATTTAATTACAATTACAATATTATAAATTATTATAATTTTTCTTCCATTTTTTTAATATAAAATACAATTATAAATTTATTGTAATTTATTATTTTTATTTATTATATAAATACAAAAAATAAAATAATTTATTACTTATTTTCTTATTATAATTAATTGCTTAAAATATCTATAAATATATTTTTTTTTCTCTGTATGTTTTTTATCTCAATTTTTTTTCGTATAAATTTAATGAAATTAAATTTTTTTTCCTTACATACTTTTTTTTATTTACCTTCCTCTCTCACATAAATTAGAAATAAACTCCCAAATTTTAATTTTATTTTTAATAAAATTTTTATTTAAATCAAAATTCTTCTACTTTTATCCATTTTTAAATTTATAAATTATACTACCTAGATTTTTATTTAACATTTCCAACTTTATTTTCCTAAACCATTTCAAATTTCTAATTTACCATCATTAATAAACATCCACAAAAATTAATATTTTCTTTTATCTTTAAATCAAATTACATTTAACTTAGATAATTTAATTCTTTTTTCTCTCAAAAATTACATTTAATTAAAATTTTCAAAACATCTATAAATAAAATTTTTCTTAAAAAGTAAAAATAAATAATAAATCCTTCCAAATTTTAATTGTATTTTCCTTCATGTTTTTACTAAAAAAACTTTTACCTATTTTTAAATCTATAAATTCACTGTCTATTTTTTTTAATATTTTCAACTTCATTTTAAATTTTTAATTTATCAATAACAATAACCATTCACAAAATTTTAATATTTTTATTATCTTTAAATCAAATTAAATATTTAGACAGTTTAATATTTTTTTATCTCACAACTAATTTTAAATTTATTCTCACTATTTTAATTAAATTTTTTAAAATATTATTTATATAGTCAAAATTTGATTTTTAAAAAATTAATTTCTCACATTCTACAATAAATATTTATAATATTTTTATATATTTTCAGATCTTTTAAATAAAAAAGTTACACACAAATTAAAAATTTTTATACTTTAAAATCAAAAATATAAAACTTAAAAGAAAAAATCCTTTCGGAATTCGGTTCTCAATAACCTGAATTTTGATTGGGTATAAACTTCAAAATCATCAACTTTAAACTTTAAAATTATAAAATTTAAATTGAAAATTCTGCTTTTCAAAAATAGAATTTTTGGTATATATAGTGAGTGATGTTAGTTAGAGAGATAAAGTTGAATAGATGTTATTTGAAGAATGATATTTTAAAACAATATTATATAAAAATTTAGGCAAGTTTGTGCCTTTCTCACTGTCCTAACCTTTGCAAGAGTAATGGGTTGTTTAGCAATTTCCTGTGGGGATTGAGTTTGCAAGAGTAATGAGTTGTTTAGTCTTACACCTCCTATCCATGTTATGTGCATTACATATATACCATATCTCTACAACATAAAAAAAACATTATAGAACCTCTTAAAGTATTCTTCTTTTATCTTCACTATATTTTGGTCTTCTTTGTCATTGATTAGTTTCAATCTACATACAATCTTTTGTGTTTTTTTTCAATTTTAATATTACCAAAATTGAATCTTTTGAAATAGTTTTATAACTTATTTGAAATATATACAATTAAAAATATTTATTTATTATAACTTTTCATTAATTAAAAATATTTATAACATATAAGGCATATACTATAAGTCAAGTTTAATTAATAAAAACAATTATTGTATAGTTCTAAGGTTTGCTGAATTATGATGGGATACTTGTATGTTAAATTAAGGACAACAAATTTCCAATGAATTCGGTTTTCTATTATTATTATTATTATTATTATTATTATTATTATTATTATTATTATTATTATTATTATTATTATTAATAATAAATGTAGTTTTGAGACACTTTCTTTTTCTAGTCTTTTTAGAAAGTGAATGAGGAAAAAACCAACCAGGAACAATTGTCAATATAAATAACGTATCTAACAAGCTTAATTTTTTCTATCCCGTAATGGATTTGATTAGGAGAGTCAATAGTTTTAAGGTCTTTGGACCAATTTCATTTTCAAGTGTCTCACATGCTTAATTTTTCTAACCCATAAAATTGATTCAAATACAATAATTAACAGATTAACTTTATTTGTATGAGAAATTTCACAATTTTTTAAATAAATTAAATTTGAGTTGATGTCACTTTAAATTATTTTATTTTTTAAATATTTTATTTATATAAGTCAATTCAAATTTATTGAATTTTATTTTTTAGTTTGAATAAATATTTAAATTACTACTAAAGGCAAAAGATAATTATTTAAGTAAAATTTGTCATATGATTCTTAATCATAATTATTTATGTAGACATTGTATAATTAATGTTGTTTATAGTAAGATATTTGAAAATTTACAATGACAACGAGTTCAAATTTAAATACAATTTGTAATACTGACTTATTTTCAGTTTTTCATATTTTAAATTTTCTATTCGTTATATTTCTTAATTATTTTTATTCTCATATGATTAATTATGTTAATCTAATTAATTAATTATTTTATATTTATATGTGTTACCATTTTATTTATTTTAATTTATTTGATTTTTTTACAAGACACGGCATTTATTAAACTAGTGTTTACACGACACAGGTTAAAGTTCTAATCTCACCCAACTCATGCTTTGACATAATATACATATCATAGGGACCAAGTGTAGTTTTCATTCATCTTCATAGTTTTCTACCTTCCAAAATAAGTTAGAAAAATGAGAAAACAACAAACATCCATGTCAACATATGCTAAAATATCAATTATTTTCATATATATGAATTCGGTTAATTTATTATTTTTTGTTTTCATAAATCAAGTTTTTGAGAATATAAATGATGCCATGAAGCTTTCTCAAGATAGCCGGTGAAGGAGAGAAGAGCTGAATCATAATTTTTCTCTTTCGCAGTATACTATGATGAGTGCTTATATTCTCAAAACAGTTAATGTTCTTCTCCTGCTGCTTTCTTTGCTTACCTCAGGACTTCTTGTGAAATCCAACAACTCAAGTGAAAGTGTTGAACCAAAATGCATAGAAAGTGAGAGGCAAGCACTCCTCAGCTTTAAAGAAGGCCTTGTAGATGACTATGGCATGCTGTCCACTTGGACCAACCATCACAACAATACTGATTGCTGCAAATGGCAACGCATTCACTGCAACAATCAAACTGGTCATATACAAGTACTAGATCTTCATGGAAATGGTATTACTATACAAAATTTGAGAGGTGCAATCAATGTCACTTCATTGATTCAGTTACAATATATTCAACATCTGGATCTCAGCCATAATTATTTTATCGAGAGTTACATCCCACAATTCACGGGCTCCTTCACCAACTTGAGATACCTCGATCTCTCCGATTCTTATTTTTTCGGAAGGATTCCTTCTACCCTTGGAAATCTCTCACAACTACGATATTTGAATCTTGGAGATAATTATCTTTGGGGAGAAATACCTAGCCAGATTGGGAATCTCAAACACTTACACTATCTCGATCTTGGAGGATTTTTTCTTTCCGGAAAAATCCCATCTCAAATTGGGAATATCAGAAAGCTACAATATCTCAGTCTTGGAAGTAACACTTTTCTATACAGAAGGCATATGGAAAAATATAGTTCAAATTCCCTTTCTGGAACAATCCCTTTTCAGATTGGGAACCTTCCATTGTTGCATACTCTTCGGCTTGGTGGCAATTTTCATATACAAGTTAAGAATGCTCAGTGGCTGTCTACTCTCCGTTTCTTAACAATTCTCGAGCTGAGTTCGTTGCATACTCTTAGTTCATCTTGCCAGTGGCTACAAATAATCAGCAAGATCATTCCAAACTTATCAGAGTTATGGCTAACTGATTGTGATCTTTCAGATAATGATATTCAATGCTTGTTTCATCCTCATTCTTCCAACAGTTCCATTTCTCTTACCATCCTGGATCTCTCTTCTAATATGTTGACCTCTTCAACACTTCAATTCTTGTCTAACTTTAGCCTTCATCTTCAAGAGCTTTATCTTTCTCACAATAATATAGCTTTGTCACCTTCTCTGTGTCCAAATTTTCCATCTCTTAAGATCCTCGACCTCTCTTACAGTAATCTTGCGTCATCAGTGTTTCTTGCTAATTTTAATATCAGCTCCAAACTGCAAAAGCTTTATCTTGAAAACTGCAATCTTATAGATGGAAGTTTTAGTCTTTCATCAACTTCCACAAAGAATTATTTGTCTTCTCTTCTCTTGCTTGACCTCTCCAATAACTTGTTAAAATCATCTCGAATGTTTTACTGGCTTTTCAACTTCACCACTGATCTGCATACCGTTTACCTTGATGATAACTTGTTAGAAGGTCCCATTCCAGATGAATTTGGGAAAGCGATGAACTCTCTTGAATATCTTCATCTCTCCAACAACAAACTCCAAGGCAAGGTTCCGTCTTTCTTTGGGAGCATGTGCAGATTACAAATATTAGACCTCTCAAATAACAAGTTGAATGGCAAATTTCCAAGCTTCATTCAGAATTCTTCGTGGTGCAGCAGACACATATTTCGGGGATTGAACTTATCTTACAACCAAATTACTGGCAAGATACCCCAGAGCATCAGCATGCTATCTGAGTTAGAGATTTTATCATTGGAGGGGAATTCTTTGGAGGGTGAACTCACTGAAGCTCATCTTTCTAATTTTTCCAAATTATTTTGCTTATACTTGTCACAGAACTCATTGTCTCTAAACTTTGTCTCTAGCTGGGTTCCTCCTTTTCAATTAAATTATTTGGATATTGCATCTTGTAAGCTAGGCCCAAATTTTCCTAGTTGGCTACAAACTCAAGATTCCTTAACTGAACTAGATATTTCAGATAATGGCCTGGATGATTTCGTACCAGAATGGTTTTGGAACAAGTTGGAAATTATGTACTTGTTGAATATGTCTCACAATAATCTCGTTGGTTCAATTCCTGACATGAAATTGAAGCTGCCTTTCAGACCATCTATAAATTTGAATTCAAATAAATTTGAGGGAAAAGTTTCATCATTTTTGCTACAAGCTTCGGAGCTGTTACTCTCTGCAAATAAATTTTCAGAATTCGTATGTGGAAACGTCACAGCTGCAAACTTGGCCACTTTGGATTTATCATACAATCAAATAAAAGGGCAACTTCCAGATTGTTGGAAATCTGTAGACCGATTATTGTTTCTTGATTTCAGCAGCAATCAGTTGTTAGGGAAGATTCCTGTTTCCATGGGCACCCTTGTTAAATTGGAAGCTTTAGTTTTACGAAAGAATAGTTTAATGGGCGAATTGCCTTCCTCTTTGAAGAATTGCAAGAATTTAATTATGGTGGATGTGAGTGAGAATATGTTGACTGGTGCAATACCATCATGGGTTGGAGAAAGCATGCAACAATTGATAATCTTGATCATGCGAGGGAATAACTTCTCTGGAAATCTTCCCCTTCATCTATGTTATTTGAAGCGTATTCAACTGTTAGATCTTTCAAGAAATAGGTTATCAGAAGGAATTCCAACTTGCTTAAACAATCTTAGTGCATTGTCTGAAAAGAACATCAACCGAGCTGAGATTGAAAGTCGTGTGTATTGGTACAATGGTACTTACTATGAAATTTATAATATTTTGGGTGATAGTTATTATAGGTTTCACATAACATGGATGTGGAAAGGTGAGGAACGCGACTTCACTAAGCCCGAACTGATTCTTAGGAGCATTGATCTCTCGTGTAACAATTTATCAGGTGAAATGCCAAAAGAGATTACATACCTGACGGGGTTAGTTTCTTTGAATTTATCAAGAAACGATTTGAGTGGAGAAATTCCTTCTGGGATTGGAAATTTAGGTTCACTTGAATCCCTTGACCTGTCAAGAAATCAATTAAATGGGAGAATTCCTTCTTCTCTTTCTCAATTGGATTTTCTCCAGAAGTTAGACTTGTCAGAGAACTCTCTTTCTGGAAGAATCCCATTGGGAAGACACTTGGACACATTTGATGCCTCTTGTTTTGAAGGAAATGTTGATCTTTGTGGTGAACAACTTAACAAGAGTTGTGGTGGAGATCAAACCTTAGTAAAGCGTAAAGAAGCAGCAGTCTGTGGAGAAGATAATGTTTTATATGAAGCATTATACATGAGCTTGGGGCTAGGCTTCTTCACAGGATTTTGGGGCTTATTAGGTCCATTACTGCTTTGGCAACCATGGAGAATTGCTTACCTGAGATTCTTGAATAGACTGATAGACTATATACTTGTAATGGTTGAAGTGAACATAACAAAGTGTCAAAGGTGGCTCAAAGACTAGCAGGTACATAATTATAATAACTTCTTTCTTTGAATTTTACAGTACTCATTTCTCTCCTTCAGTTAAGTAAATCAGTAACTATGTTTTATATTGAAATGGAGCATGCCTTTCTAGAAACAAATATATATATTGTCTTGGAATCAATATAACTGTTAGAATTTAATTATTTAATTCTTTAATCAGTAACTGCAATTTTTTGTTCTCTAATGGATTTAAGTAATTTTGTTTTCATTTAGTTTAACACAAAAATTTGGTCTCTAAATTTTTTCCCATCATTACTAACTTCTGTTATATAAATTTTAGCACAATATATGGATTTGCCTCAAGACTCCGTTCTGAGATGAAAGCATTACAGATTGGTGGCAGTGTAAGATTTGAAGGTTGAAGTTTGATTGTGTAATTGTATAATATTTTGTAATTTTAATTTTAAGCCAAGAATGTGAGATATCCCAATAATGTGAAGCTTTTACATTTCATCTCTGAAAATTGAGGGTTGTTAGTGACTTGCCACATTCAGATATAGCCTATCCAAATTTGTATATGTAGGGAAGAATGTGAAAATATGTTTGTAACTATTGTACCCATAGCTTGTAAAAAACTACCCCTACCTATTACCCCACTCCCCGTTTGCACCCAAAAGATTTGAAGGAATTATTTTTTAACGAATCTAAGACAAGTTATGTGTCAATATATAGCTAGAGTAATAAAAATTGTCAGTGCTTTTTTGTCTGTTATCCAAGACTAAGATTTTAATTGAGCTAATGCAAAAACTTTTTTTAATCATCAATTGTCATCCTAAAATTGTTATTTCTTTGTCTCCATATTTCCCATAAAATGATAACTGGCATACTTGTTTGCACCTATTAGCTACTCTCAAAATTGAAAATTGCCTAAAGTGATTCTTAACGATATGTGTAGTGCAGACTTACTGCACAAATCCCAGACCACCTCAGAAACTTTTCAGCTGAAGAGTAGGTGATTGACAAATTTCTTTCTTTGCCACACATGACACACAACTTACAATCTAAGGCAATTCGCCGCCTACACAAATTATCTTTGCTTAGGACTCTATTATGTAACACATTCTACACTAAGATTTGAGCTGAAGTAAGGATCATAATATTTCAGAATTTTTCATACAGATTCCAATCTTCGCCACTTTATTTCATTAAGCAGTTTACCATAAGGTGTGTTTACCGTGTAACCTTGGATCTCATCCACAATCCAACTCAATTGGTCTTCTCCTTCCTAACTTAGAGCTATGTTGTGTATCTATGGCATTAATATATTCTCTGCTCTATTTCCTGCTTGACCCATATGTTTTTTTTGTCAACTCCTTGTTTCTTCTAACCTTGCCTCTTTGTAGGTTGTGAGAGCATATAGCTTCGAAAAGTTATGTTTTCCGCCCATCTATCTATCTATCGTGTCAAACCTTAATAATTTTTTGATTCCCTATTTTCCATCCAGTATTATCTTTTCAGAGCAATTCTCCCACTCCTCCATTCATCCAATTTTCCTTATGTCTCTCCACCAAAGAGACTCTGGTATCTCCTTCCGTAGACCATCCTTTTCAATCCCTAACTGTCATATTCATTTTCCTAACAAAGCCATATTGAAGAGCCTTATATCCTTCACCTATAACCTTCATTTCTTTGAGTTGCATACCTTCTCCCAAGATATCCATGCTATCCTCATTTCATCCCTTTTCCAACTTCAAAGAAAACCTCTTTGAATTGACTTAATTCTTTTCACTATGATAGAGGCACTTTAAAGAAAGACTTGTAAAAGAGAGGGATAACAATAAGAGCATATTTCACATATTCTTCCAACAAGGGACATTTGTTTCCTTTCCATTTTTCTAGTCTATGTTTAATTTTACCCATTATTCTATCTCTAAAATTACACTGTCTCTAGTTTCCCCTGTTACCATGCTCAAATAAGTAAAAGGGGTATTCATAATATCACAATTAATTATTGAGGCAAATCTTTGAATTAGATTCAGATCTGAACCCACACCTCCTATCCTACTCTTACTCTTACGTTGTGTTTGATTGAATTAATTTGATTGGTTTTACTCTACACAATGGATGTTGGTGGATCAAATATGTTTCGTTGTGAGGATGGATTGACGAAGATTTGAGGGATTAAATCCTCAATCATCTAAAGAGATTTGAAAGGATGTAATTAAAAATTAAGAAACACCTCTTGCAACATTCTATGTTATATGACATACAGTTGGTCATTTATTACATAAGGGTTAATTAGTAGTTTTATAAATATATCAAATAAAAAAAAATTATAATATCTATCAAATCATTTTCAAAACTTTCACAAATATTCTCTTCAAATTCCTTCAAATCTATTTAAATTCATTTCCTTAAATCCACTCCCTCAACTAAACAAAGACTTAAGGTAATTCACTTTTAGTTCAAAAACCAACTCAAAACATCCTAGAATTGATTTCATAACCATGATGTTTTGTGTTATTGCTTTACAATAGAAGAAGGTGTAGTTAGCACACTGTAACATATTTATTTTAACCTCTTTGCTATCCACCTGAACACTATCTAGAATGTGTATTTCTCTGCTTTGTCTTACAACTCCCATTAAACCCTCTACGACTAATTACAACTCCCATTAAACCCTCTACGACTAATTAAGTATAGAAATGGAGCTAGAAAATCTCTTTGTCAAAGTTTTCTTTTTTTTCTTAAATTTTTTTATTGGACTATCATTGACAAGAATGAATATAGTTGATGTTTCCATACACTCTTTCATCGATCTAATCCACTTTGCATAAAAACCTAACGTTTGTAATATCTGAAGCGTATAAAATCATATGTTTTCTCATAATCATCTTTAAAAATATATAACTTTTCCTTTTATACATAATATCCTCTCTTGTTTCATTTGCAGTGGGAACACCCCATCAACCCTCTACCTTATAAGAACAATGACTATTTATGATCTATTATCTTATTATTATCTTATGTAACACTTTTTTTAATCTTAAAGAAAGAATCTTGACTATTATCTTTTAGACACACTTAACTAGTGAAATATGACAAAACTCATTATTGTTTTGTGAATTTTCTGTAAGAGTTAAGAATGTAGCATTTGAAACGTTTCAACCACTTTCCATTCTTTACAAAGTTTTCCACAACAACCATCTTTGATGTCTTCTAAAAAAAACTTTATAAAGCCAAGAATATACATGTTCAGTTGTAGACGTTTACTAACAAGATAAAGCACTGATGCTAATTAGTCAATAACGTTAGGTTAGATTTGTATTAAATGTGTGATAGACTCTAAAATCGTAAATACTAATTCATTAGCATTATTTTTTGAACTTATTCTAGCTTAATTCATCACTAATTTTTAAATTATTTTTAATTAAAATAGTTTAGAGTTAACCAAGATGACATTAATTAGCTCTTTTCAAAGTATTTTCATTCTCCTTTTAATTTAAATGTTATTCTCATCTTAAATAAAATTACTATTAAATCTTCTATTCATGTTATCTTGGCAACATGAAAAAAAAAATATATAAAACATGTTAAATTATTCTTCCTTTATCCTCACTTTATTGTGCTCTTCTTTGTCATTGATTAGTTTCAATCTACATACAATCTTTTGTTTTTACCTTTTAAATTTAATATTACAAAAAACGAATCGTTTGAAATAATTTTATAATTTATTTTAAATCTATACATTAAAAATATTTATTTATTATAAATTTTCATTAATTAAAATATAATATAATATATAAGGCATACACTATAATTCAAGATTAATTAATAAAAAAACAGCTATGTTATAATTTTAAGGTTTGCTAAAGTAGGACTAAAATACGGACAACTATTATTATTATTATTAAATGTAGTTTTTGAGACTTTTTTTTTCTAATATTTAGAAAGTGAATAAGCAAAAAGTCCACTATAAACAATTGTCAATATAATTAAGAATATAATTAAAGGTAATTCACTTTTTAATTTAGAGTTTAAGATTTAGAAATCAACTCAAAATATCCTAAAATTGATTTCATAATCAAAATGTTTTGTATTATTGCTTTACAATATAAAAAAAATATATTTATAAAGCCAAAACTATACCTGTTGTATCTCGAACTTTACTCTCAAGTTAAGACTCTAAATTCATAATATTAATTCATTAACATTGATTTTAGAGGACTCATTCTAACTTAATTCATTATTAATTTTTAAATTAACTTTTAATTAAAATAATTTAGAATTGAAACATTGATCAGTTTTCTTTTAAAATATTTTCATCCTTGTAATTTGAATGTTATAAAGCCAAAACTATATCTTTATAATATTATTTTCTGACTCTATCTGCTTGAACCTCCTTCTCCTCCACTCATTGATGATCCGATTTTTCTTATGTCTCTCCAACAAAGAGATTCTTGTTTGTCATTTCTTGAATTCGTTAAATTTCTCCGATCTCCATACTTGAACTTTTATCTTCTTCCGTAGACCATCCTTTCAGTCTCTAACTGTCATATTCATTTTCCTAACAAAACCATATTTTATATCTTCCAGCCGTAACCCTCCATTCCTTGACTCGTAAAAGAGAGGGATAATATCAAGAGCATATTTCAAAGACATATTCTTCCAATAAGGGACAATTGTTTTCCTTTCTATTTTTCTAGTTTATGTTTAACTTTATCCATTATTTCGTCCAAAAAGATTACATTGTCTCTGGTTTTTCCCTACTACCATGTCCAAATAAGTAAAAGAAGTATTCATAATATCATAATTAATTATTGAGACAAATATTTGAATTAGATTCAGATCTGAACTCATACCTCCTATCCTATTCTAATTCACTTTACTCTAATTTTCTTTTAGTTCAGAAACCAACTCAAAACATCTTTGATTATGAAATCAAGATGTTCTGTGTTATTGCTTTACAACAACAGAAGATGTCGTTAATATAGTGTAACATATTTATTTTAATCTCTTTACTATCCACGTGAACAGTATCTAAAATGTGTATTTTCTCTGCTTGTTTTATTGGTCCCACTAAACTCTTAGCAGCTAATTAGGTATACAGATGGTGTTAGAAAATCTTCTTCTCAATTTTTTATAGTTTAAATTCTTCGGTCCAACTACCATGGTTAAGAGTTAATATAGTTGATGATTCCAAATATTTTTTTGTCAATCTAATTCACTTTGCACAAAATCCAAAAGTTTGTAACATGTAGTATATGAAATTTCAGCTTATAGAATTATATGTCTTCTCAATATTCACTTTTAAGAATATATAACTTCTTTTTATACCTGATATCCTCTGCTGTTCATTTGCGGTAAAAACACTATCATCAATTTAATCTTATGATCTATTATCTTATGTAATTTAATCTTAAAGAAATAATCTAGACTAGTATCTAGACACACCTAACTAGTGAAATAGTACCATACTCATATAAGTGCGTGTATTTTCTGCTTTAAGAATAAGAGTTATGAATTTAGCATAGCATTTGAAGGTTTCAGCCATTTTCCATTCTTTACAAATTTTTCCACAACAACCATCAATTTTGTTTTGATGTCTTCAACAAAAAACTATACCTGCTCAGTCCCGGAATTTATTATCAAGACTGATGCTAATTAGTCAATAACCTTAGACTTTATTGCATGTGTAATGGACTTTAAAATCATAATATTAATTCATTAACATTGATTTTAGAGAACTCACTCTAACTTAATTTATTACTAATTTTTAAATTAATTGTTAATTAAAATAATTTAAAATTGACTAGATGACATTAATCAGTTCTATTCAAAAATATTTTCATTTTCTTTGTAATTTAAATGTTATTCTCATCTTAAATAAAATTACTCTTACATCTTCTATTCATGTTATTTGCATTTAGTATCATATCTCCACAGCATGAAAAAAAAAATATATAAAACATGTTAAATTATTGTATTTATTTTTTTCTCTTCTTTGATTGATTAGTTTCAATCTACATACGATCTTTTGTTTTTATCTTTTAAATTTAGTATTACAAAAAAAGAATGGTTTGAAATAATTTTATAATTTATTTTAAATCTATACAATTAAAAAACAATTATTTATTTTCATTAAAATAAAATATAATTTAATATATAAGGGCATATACTATAATTCAAGGTTAACTAATAAAAAGCAGTTATTTGCTAAAGTAGGATAGAACACTTGCTAAATTATGGGCAACTAACTTCCATATCTATAAATTTTCTATTATTATTATTATTATTATTATTATTATTATTAAATAATGTAATTTTGAGACTTTTTCTTTTGCTAGTATTTAAAAACTGAATGAGGGAAAAGCCCGGAACCATTGTCAATATAAATAATATATCTAACATGCTTATTTTTTCTATCCCCTAAAATGGATTTCATCAGGACAGTCAATAGCATAAGATGGATAGATAAATCAATTCAAATTTATTAAATTTTAATTTTTAATTTGAATAAAATATGTCAACTACCAGCAAATGGGAAAGATAAATATCAAATAATTTTCAGTAATTTAAAAATATTAATATTGATTATGTATAATTGTTCTTAATTCTTAGTTGGTGTTAATTTTCGATTAAATTTATTAGCTTCTTTTTTAAATTAATATTAAAGAAGTTTTTTTTCGTTTAATTTGGTTAAAATGAGTTTTAGTTAATGTTGATCATAATTAGTTAAACTAACATCAATCAGAATTATTTTTATAACATTATTACTCTTGTTTTTTTTTTTAGTTTTTAATTAACGCTAACTGAATTTTTTTTTTCAATTAACATTTTTTTAAAAAGAATCTTAATTGAAATTCGTTGAAAAGTTATTCAATCAAATTCTAAAAAAATACTAACAACCTGTTGACAAAGAATAACATTATATCCAATTATAACAAAAATTAAAAATAAAAATATGACATGTAATAAAAAAAATGAAGTTGTTATCGGTTAAAAATTAGTTGTAAGAAAATCTTAATTAATAGAATGAAATGTGATAACATTCTACAAGAATAAAAATAATCCTAACAATCTAAATAAAAATAAGTTCTATCAACAACAATAAAAAAAAATTATATTTGAGATTAAGTAGTAATTTTAACAATATTTCGTCTTTTTTATGTTGACCAGTTCAACCAAAATAGAGAATAGGAAAAGAAAACATATTGAGTTTGGGAATACCAAGAATTTTAAGTTTTTATCTTTTATTTCAAATTTGAAATTATTTGTTTTTAACTAATCTAATTACTTTAGTAAAATTCTAGAATTTCAAATTTTTTTCTAAATTCTTTATCCAAACAATATATTTTATTGTAAAACATTAAATTCTCTTTACAAATAAATTTCCCTCTCAAAATTCTTTATGAAAATATATTATTAAAGTTTTTTTTCGGACTAGTTTAATGTTTTCTCTTCTCGATGTGTTTCATTCTCTTATCTATAAAATGGATTTCATTAGGATAATCAATAATATAAGGTCTTTGAATTAGTTTCATTTTCTCTCTTTCAAAGTATCCAATGTGGTTAATATTCTAACCCTTAAATTTTTTAGATTAGAACAATCAATAGTTTTATTTTTACCTTTTTAAAATATGTTATTGCTTAATTTTATAAAATTTTGATTAGGAAAATCAATAACTTAAGATTTTTTGACTAATTTTATTTTTTCCCATGATGTATTTAATTTTTAACCATAAAAAAAATTAGGACAATCAACAACCTTTTTTTTTTTTTTTTTTTTCTGAAGACCAGTTTTATTTTTCCTGTTGTATTGTTGATGAACTAATTTTCTAATTCATAGTGCACATGATCTTATGATTTTTTTTAAATAGTTTTATTTTTCCGTGATTATTGGTGTGGTTAATTTTCTTACCCTTGGATTAGAAATTATGACATAATAATTATCTAACACAATACAAAATAATTCAATCATCTTCTGAAAAAACCAAATTAAACGAAATTTAGGCATATCATTGATTTTTGGAAAGCCACAGCAGGTCCTTTCGTTAATTATGGACATAAATGATGCCATGGAGCTTTCTAAATATCACAGGTGAATTTGATTTAATTTGTGTGATAATTTGAATTATTAGGAAGAGTTGATGGTAAGTAACCGTGATTTTGATTTAATTAACGACAAAATAGCTTGAAATTTTTGAATCAGTTTCATTCTTTTTATTTTTGTCATCAAGTGTTTAATTTGTTACCACTAAAATAGATTTCAATAGTACAAGTTCTTTGGACCAATTTCATTTTCTTCTTTTCAAGTGTGGAAGATGCTTATTTTTTCTAACCCATAAAATGGATTCAAATATAACAATTAATAAAGATGCTTAATTTTTCTAACGCATAAAATGGATTCAAATATAACAATTAATAGTTTAGGGACTTCTTGGACTACTCTCATTTTCTTCTTTTGAAATGTCTAACATGCTTAATTTTTCTTTCCCATGAGATGGATTTGATTAGGACCGTTAATAACTCTTGGGACCAATTTCATCTTCAAGCGTCTCACATGCTTAACTTTTATAACCCATAATATGGATTGAAATGCAACAATTAATAGTTTACCTTTATTTGTATAAAAAATTTCACAATTTTTAAAATATTTCAATATATTAAATTTGAATTCTCATTTTAAATTATTTTACTTTCTAAATAACTCGATTCAAAGTTAATAAAATATTTCAATTACCACTAAATATTCATTAAAAGTATTTCAATAATTTTAAATTAATGATACTTTTTTTTTTCTATTGAAATTGGTTGAAATAGCTTTCAGTTTATATAGACCACAATTAGTTAGAGTAACATCTGTTAAGTTACTTTTACAACATTATTGTTTAGTTTTTTTTTTGTTTTTTTTTTTTTTTTTTTTTTTTT
>Ga0209489_100802_pt1:60000-62561 | contig 62561 bp, 32 predicted proteins | sample SiratrowhiteBW_FD_187527 | JGI IMG/M metagenome (GOLD analysis project Ga0209489, IMG submission 187527) | Root nodule microbial communities of legume samples collected from California, USA - Siratro white BW (SPAdes) (version 2) | ecosystem: Host-associated > Plants > Roots > Nodule... | reverse complement strand
TATATATATTGTCAAGATTATTTAATTAAAGAAACTTAAGCATATATATAGGTCTAATATGTGAGATAAGATTAAATCAATTTATTAATGTAATATTTTAATCTAATGAATTCTTAAGCAATAAAATAAGAAAAGGTAAAACTTAAATAGGAATATACTTTATATATTATAAAAAAATATAAGAACGAAAATATTGTCGAAAAAACAATTTAAGAACTAAATATATAAGTAATATGCTCATTCTAAATATAAACAAAAAAATAAATAAAGATTACAATTTGATTATGTCAAAAAAATAAAATAGATAAAACTAAAGACAATTTGATCGTTTGACATTGTCATAAAAATAAAACCATATAATTAATAATAATTTGATTGAATCATAAAAAACAAAATCACATCATTCTTATTAATTTACTTTTAGAAATCTCCTATATCCATATCCCTTTAAAATTACATTAATTATTTTAAAATAAATTTTATTATTATAAAAATATCATATCATGTTATATAAATATTTTTATTAGATAAATTTTTTTATTAATAGTGAATGGTTATTAAAAAAATTTAAAAAATCATAGGTTACTTGAATCAGTTAAGACAACTTAAAACATAAATTTTGTTTTGAATATGTAGGTTATCTAAAAACGACTACTATCTTGTAAAGTGACAAACCAAGTTTGAATTTCTATCGAAAAGTGATAACATCTATAGTATGTTGGTTTTTCTGTTCAATAGGTCTTCAACATGTTTTCAATGTCTTATCATGTTTCTACCAAATTAAGAAAAGGATACTCGTGGTTTCAGGTGATCAAGTTTATTATTGAAATAATATAAAAGGATAAACTTGAAAATGAGAAAAATAGAAAATTGATGCTAAAGTGATGAAATTTATTTTTCTGCCTCAGTGAAAGAGACTAAAAATACTATTATCAAAACAATCACTTCTGATGGTAGGCAAAAGCCAAAAAAAATGTAAGTAAAACAACGTACATATTATAATTTGGTAATACAAACGACATTTTCGTCAACCACGGGTATAATATAAATAAAATATTGGGTTGTAAGTACAACAACTTAGATGCACCGGCTAAAATTAGTTATTTACGTTTTTCTTTTATTCTGGTGTAATTTTTTACAAAATTTTAAATTGGGTAAAAAAAAATTAATTCCATTATAAGTAAATAGTGTTAAATTAGCCAGTTTTTATTAGGAAAAATGAATAAAATTGTGTCAATTATATAATTTTAAAAATTAAACTAAAATTATATCACATCACTGTTAATACAATTAAAATATTAAAATTATGTCACATAACACAATTAATACATAAATGGTGTTATAATAATATAATCTTATTATGAATTAAACAAAATTATGTAGTGGTAATGATTTATTAAGAAAAAAAAATTCTCAAGAATTTTGTAAAAGAATTATACTAGAATAAAAAAAAACTCTTTGTTCATCAAATGACTCATAAAAATAAAAATATACTATTTTAAATTAAATGAGTATGCTATGTTTTCAGGTTAATTTATAAAAAGAGTGTAATCTTGTACAAATAAATTTATTGAAAATAATAGATTTTAAAATTTTTACAAAAATGAATAAATAATGTTTAGAAGTACGATTTTTAAAAAAAATCATGTTTCCAAACACATTTTTAACTAGAAGTCGAGCTTCAAAATAATTTTTTTCATTCCTTTTAGAAGTCATGCCTAAAAGCAAAAATATAACTTTTTTTTAGAAGTAGTGTATCATCTCACAATTTCTACATGTTGGATGTTTTATATTTTTTGTAAAATTGTGCTATTTAACTTTTTCTCATGCAACAACTTCCTTTTTTTTTTTTTTTTAATTTCCTTCAACCTCTTCAGCTTCCGTATAATTAACCACTTTTTACTTCACCAAAGTCCAATTCACAAAGAAGTCATTGTTTATAATCTCAGTTACATTGCATCTCTCATGGGAGTTATGAAATATTAAACTCCAAGTTTTAAGGCCATGTTATGACATATTTTGATGTTTGTATGAGCTGTGTGGAGTAACTTTTGTGTATCAAATGGTGAACGACTTCTCTTGTGGTGAATGCCTTCGAGGCCATGTAGAACGATTTAAAACAATAAAAAAATAAAAATTCAACCACTAGACACACACGACTTAAAAATAAAAGAAAAATTAAATTCATACTTTTAGGTCCAATTTTTCAATAAAAATAAAACAATTAAAAATCATGCTCTTGAACACAACCTCTCAAAAAATAATTAAAAAAATTATAAAAAACGTATTTTGAAGCACGACTTCAAAGCTGAATATTTGTCCTAATCCTTGTGTTTGAAAACACAATTTTTGCATTCTGAAATTGTGTTTCTAAATGCAATTTACTTATTTTTGTAAATATATTAAAATTTATTTATTTGGATAAATTTGATATAAAAGCGCATACTTTTTATGTTTCTAAATGCAATTTACTTATTTTTGTAAAAAAATTAAAATTTATTTATTTGGAGAAATTTGATATAAAAGTGCATCCTTTTTATAAATTAACCATTCTGATTATA
>Ga0209489_100802_pt1:0-57500 | contig 62561 bp, 32 predicted proteins | sample SiratrowhiteBW_FD_187527 | JGI IMG/M metagenome (GOLD analysis project Ga0209489, IMG submission 187527) | Root nodule microbial communities of legume samples collected from California, USA - Siratro white BW (SPAdes) (version 2) | ecosystem: Host-associated > Plants > Roots > Nodule... | reverse complement strand
TATATATACATGTGAGACTTGGGTTTGAATCCTTCGTGGTGCATATTGTCAATAATATTGATAACATTAATAAGATTAACTAAAATAATAGTAAAACTAATCTTAAATATATAATAATAATAATAATAATAATAATAATAATAATAATAATAATAATAATAATAATGAAAATAAGATAAAGAAGTTGAAAGAAAACTGAAAAAAAATTGTAATTAATTTTTTTTTAAAAAAATATTCATTACATATAAATTAAATCTGTATATAATTTCGTCGGTAAATTACCTACGAGCTCATTACATGTGGATTTTCATCCTATGTAAATATGTATGTAAAATGATACATACATATTTTTAGCCATTACATATGAACAAAATCCGTATGTAATTTCAATTTTTTTAGTATTTTTTTATCATATAGATTTTATGTGGACAATATTATAAGAACATATTGATAATAATATATTTTTCTAAAGCATCTCAAGGATGGATATATAATTAATTTATTAATATATCTCACGTTATATGTTAATAAATATTTAAATTACTAATAAGATAATTAATCAACCTACACAAATTAAGGTTGATATGGATATATAGAAAAAAAACTTTTTTAAATTTATATACATGATGGTGATGGTCATATATATATATATATATATATATATATATATATATATATATATATATATATATATATAGTCACTTTTTTCAATTTCAATTAATCATCAAAACACAAAGTTGTCATTTTATGTAAACATTCTAAAGCTTTTTCGTATGATAGATAGTCTTGTCTTAAGAAAAATATATTATGATTATATTCTGTTTAAGAAGAAGTGAGTGTAATTATTCATTAAACTTCTTCATGCTATTACAAGGTTCTATTTTCTTAAGTGAAATAATTGTGTGATTAAACGTTTAATTTGTGGTCTTATTTAAGTTTTGTTTATCAAGTGATAGGTGTAAATCTTATGAAAATTTCTTCCTCAAATGATTCCTTTATTATTTATGTCATATCGTATTGTCTCAATCTTCTCCTAAAAGGTCATCATTCATATATTTAAATTTCCATTATAATTTTGACACGAGATTCTATCAGACAAAATTAGAATATATACAAACTTAGCCTATACTTTAATAGCGTTATATATAGACATCAAATGAAGAGTTCTTTATCGTTCTTTCTCAAATATATCCATTTTATAACTTCATGCATCAAACTCATTCATTTTGATAAATAATTCAGGTCTTCAAATAAATGAACTTTATTCATCAAATGTTAGAAATTAGTCTTCGGTTACACACCAACCCTCTCTTGATTCTGTAGTCTTACAATAATTGCAAATTTATAATAACCAACCCTCTCTTGATTCTATAGTCTTACAATAATTGCAAATTTATAATTTTACATGTATCATGGTTGCTAGAATAGTAAAATTAATTATAATAGGCTCAATAAGGTCAACAGAGATTATGTAAGTGCAATTGGCTCCAAAAAAAGGGGGGTTGAATAATCTAAGCTCAATTCATTAGATATAGACAATTTAAAAATATAAGTATAATATAAGGCAGAGAGAGAACTAGACAAAGATTTATACTGGTTCAACCTACAAACAGGGCTACGTCTAGTCCTTGTAAGCAAACCTACTTTAGAGCTTTCATTAAAAATGAGTTTTAACACCTTTCCAGGACACAAGTATTCTTCACCTTTCCAAGTAAAAACTATTCTACACCTGTCCGACACAAGTATTCTACACATCTCCAAGCAATGAGTTTTAACACTTTTTCAGGAAACAAGTATTCTAACATCTCTAGGTAACCCAATCTTAATCTCCCCCTAAGATCAAGACATCTCAACAATGAGAAAAACTCCCAATCAGAGAGATCAATCAAAGTTCACAAGCATTCTTCACAACATGAAGAATTTACAAGGTTTGCTCTCAAAAGCTGATAAAACAACGAAACTAAAAAATTGAACACTACAACTTTATCATGTTTACAAAAGCTGGCTCATTTTTCCTTTGATGCTTCGATCCTTCATCTTTAAGTCTTTGTATAGCTTTAGAATGATCACTGTTCGAGTCTTTTATGAATGGAAATCTTTGCATCATTGATAATCTTCTCTTTGAATTTGTTTAATGATTTCTTCAATTTATTTGAAAACTTTTCTATAATATTTTAAAACGTTAAGAGTTGTTGGTTGTGTTCTCCAAGTTTGATTAGCTTATTTTATCTCTTCTCTCCTTTGATTGTTAAGACTTTATAAGTGCTAGACTTTGGTAGATTTGTGCAAATTGTGGTGGTAGCATGTGGGTGATTTATGGTCATGTGCTGACATTCTTTGTAGGGTTTGAGGCCTAATTAGGGCTGACAAAATTAACTTATGAACTAGGGTTTTGACCACCCAATATATCCTAATTGAGGTCCAATTGAAGGTCTACTATGCTCATACTTTTTACATAAGAAAATTACTATTTCTCTACAAAATATTTTACTACTATATACATTTTTACAAACCTATACAATTTGTTTACAATACTAAGAAAATGGAAGAAATTTCTAATACTCTTATCTTAAGTGTTAAGTCTTCCTTTATAAGGCTTCATCTTCTTCATTCTTCTTAGCCAAAATGTTGCAGCTAGATAGTACTCCATCAGCTCATAATCAATCTCTATATTCTTTATCACAATAACCCTTTTGTTTGGAAAATTGAAAGCTTTGTTTCCATAACCCAAGCATTTAAAACATTTCAATTTGCCTATTTTTTTCTCTCAAATTTGGGTTTGGACAAAAAAGAAGACCACACATGACTATTAAAATGAGAATAAGAAGAAGAAGCATTAGAATATTTAAAGAAATAATGAGAGGTTTAGAAAACTTACCTTGGTTATCATCCTTTTTATCTTTCCATGTGGAATATGAAGGGTTTCTTTTAGAGTCTCTTTTTCTTGTGTAATCTTTAAAATAATCTCAAGAGACTAGTGATATCCTCTTGCCTTTCTCAATATCTTAGTCATTTGGTTCCACCAAAATAAAGAATAACCCTCAAATTTTATAATAGAAAGTTTAATAAATCCAAAGAACAACAAAAAAGAAGAAGGGATTACAACACTTACATCTATGTGTATATGAGTCTTAAATCTTCCAAAAATATGTTCGATCTTTGGCAAACTTGATAACATTTTTTTATCATATTTTTGAGCTTATTTTTATAATGAAATCAACTTTTTCTAAGCTTGAAACCTGTTATATCTCATATTTTTATCTCTTTTTATTAATAATTTGATTTTTTTTATAAATAATTGGTGACTTGAGTTTTTAATCAAATTTTACTCTAAATCCCATTAATTTTGTCAAATCATTGAATAGGAAGCATTAGATAAGGAAGAGGAAGATTGGAGTCCATGATGAAGAAAATAAAATAAAAAATTAGATGTAGATCAAGTCGCGCTCGGTGCCACTTTAGCTGGGTTAGGCCCTAGTTGGCCAAAAGGCCACAAGGATTTGAAGTCGTGCCCGAAGCCACTTTAGTTGGGCTAGGCTTGGACGTCGATGACTTGACTCCTTTTTGTATTTAAAGAGGTATATGCATTAGGGTTAGGCATTCTGGAGGCACTGCACTCCGCTCCATCTAAGAGGTAGGCTTTGCTTGGGAGTCAGAAAAATGTAGCCTTGGATGATGACTAGGGTTTGAAGGGTTTCCTTTTCTCCTCTTTGTATATCCATCTTCCTTCATTATTCATTCCCCTCGTCTTGTTGGGGTTTGATGTAATAAATTGAATTCTCATGTAATTAATATTGGGTTTATATATATGTCTTTCCTTTCAATGTTGATATTTTGTTTCTGGGCTTATTGTCTGTCGTGTTGATTCATGACTTGATCATTAATTCTTAGGGTATTGAGAAATATTATTTGTAATCTATAACTGAATCAAAAATCAAATGAAAAGCATGATTTGTTTGTTGTCTTGAGACCTTTGTGGCGTTTGCAAGTCTTTTCTATATAATTGATCAAGAAATTGGCGGTTAATAGGAAAGTTTAGGCTCATTCACCTATAGAAATAGGGTTTGTGTATTATTGTGGGTTTTTTTTTTGCCACATTCCAAGTGCTAGTAAAAATATAAATATTTATTTTAATTATTGTGTATAATTTTATTTTCTTGTTTATTAATTTAAACATTAGAAATAATTTGTAGTATAAATTTGTTATAAATTGCAATTATTGTCGTGTACTACACAAGTCTCTTAGAAGAAAACGATATATTTATTACTTGCTACATGAGCGTCTGGTGTACTTGTCATCATATTGAAAATATGCTAACAAAACTTTCAAAAGATATTTAACACTTTTAAGAATCTATAAAGCTTCAATAACAAAACAAGAACTCAAAGAATAATCAAGAACGGGATAAAATCAACCTAACATCAACACCATACCCCTTTTTCCTAGAAATTTTTGGCTAATTCAAAAAGATATGGGTACAATGGCTTGATTAATGGAGTAATGTTTGAAACAAAACATGAAACATGTTCTAAAAAACACCATTATGTTTTGAATAAAATAAGAACACAAGAAAGGTCCGAGAATAATATCCAAATAGAAATGGGTTTCGTACCCATTCTTGAAGAACACTTACTTGGAATGTGATGAGCACCTCCTTATAATGGGTTGATCTTGTACCTTTTTATGACCACTTGAAGTAAACCTTAGAAGTTTGGAATGATATTGATTAACTCAAGAGGTGTTAGATAAGAGAAACTCCATGGATATTCATCAAGCATTGGCAAAAGCAAATAGTTTCATGGAGAAAACCCATTTGGTTTGTATTAGTTTCAATGTAAAAACAAGAACAAGTAAAGAAAAGAAAGAAAGAACAGATTGAGACAATAGAAAGAATAAGAACACACCACATTCAATGAAGAATCAAAGGATAAGTGTATGAAGATTAATAACTTGAGAAAATTTTTCTTGAGATAAGAATCAAAGTAAGAGAAGATAACTCTTGAGACTCTCAAATATGAACTCATAAAGAGATTTTCATTCAATATTCAAGGGTGAGTTTACAAATGGAGGAAAATCCCTTTAACAATGGAGGAGCTCTCCCTAGAAGAGGAAATAGCAAGAAAGTTAAGTTAACTTTGCTAATCGAGAGTTAACTCCACTAAACATGATTAGTACGTGTTAATCATTTGAAATTAGGAAGTGCACATGGGAATTTCCTTAAATCTATATAGATTAATGATTACATTGAAAATATAAATGATGACTTGATAAGAAGCCACATGTGAGACACCTAAGAGAGCTTTAATGGACACAAGAAGACTCTTGAAAGCTTAAAGAGTCAAATTATCCTATATGCACTTGAAAGTGACATGTGGTAATTTAGAAGCTCTAAAGGAACTTATAACTATCTAGAATGCGTCAAAGATGTCTCAAGTTCAAATCATGAGGTTCTAAGGTCTCTCAAGTTTATCAAAAGACTAAGAAACTACTCATGTAGAAGTCTCTAATGTCATCCTCCAAAGCTTGATGTCTTCCTCTTGTTACCCTTTCTTGAATCTCCATTTGATCTTTTCTTTATTCTTCTTTGTCAGGCTTCTTGTTTTCACTCCTTTTAGCTCCTCTTATCTTCCTTCAAGAAGCTCTTCTTCATCATTATTTATATAAACTAACATATGGTAAAAGTGTAAAATTTTTCTTTGTATCAGGATGTTGCTGAAAAAAATAACTTTAACTTTTTTATTGAGAGATCACTTGATGGGACTTGTACTTCATATTAAATAGACCTCTTTGATAGACAAATGCAATGGACATTCCCTACAACACAGAATAATTGTATAAATATTCAAGCAATACAAAGTTAGCTTAGACTGTGTGCATATTGCCTGATTATATAGATGTATTATTAGATTGAAAGGAAGATTGCATAGTGTTGTATCTTCTGTCAGATGAAACACCTACATCTTACATGATTTGTTGTTTAATAAGCTATTGTCTTACAAACGAAACATGAACGTGTTTGTACTTAATTGTTTTAGTACTTAATCAAAATCACAGAATGTTGCACTTTTTCTCTAGCAAAGGATAAGTGTAATAGAAATTTGCTACTTGAAAAAGCTCTTAATGATAAGAACTAAAGGAAAAAGTCTCATACTATTAAGACACTCAAGTATTCTCACAAAATTTATTTGCATTCAATATTTAAGTGTAAATTTACAAGAGATGATGATCTTATTTATAGAACCATATTTAAGCCAAGACTTAAACAAGGGTAATAGCAATGTGAACCCAAAATTAAAACATCCTAAATGTGAATACAAAACTAATTACTATATTAGTGTGAACACAAACTTAATAATTACGCTAAGCTAATTATTACACCTAATCTGAACTTACACAAAGTTAACTTTTCTTAAGTCTTCCTCTTGTAAATCTTCTTTTGAGTTTATTTCTTATTTCTTCCTCTTGCTTTTTGTTATTCTTTTAAACCTTTTCCTTCTTCTTGAGTTGATTCTTCTTCATTCGTAATCACATTATCAAGGCTTGAAGATTTGTAAAGGTTCTTAGTTTTTTCATTCTAGTATAACTTGACATTTCCCTTAACAACTCTTTTAGCCCAAGGGCACACATAATTATATATCATTTATACAAACACTAAACAGCCAAACCTAAAACCAACACCAACACAAGAACAATAGTATTACGAAGACATAATGAGAATCAAAGAACAAAGAATGGATTATTTGTATATGTTTAAAAAGTGATCTAAAGAACAAGTGGATTCAAGGTTTTGAAAGCTTGAGAATGTAAATAGATTGTGAAATTAAGAGAGGAAAGAAAAAAAACCTGCCTTTTTAAAGATATGAAAAGAATTGATAAAAGGTTACACCTTTTCACTGGTTACTCCTTTTTTTAAAGTATAAAAGGTGTGCATATCATATTCAACATGTGTTTTTGTGCATGTAAAGTAACGTGAGACATTTTATCTTTTAAATATATTCACCTCCACTTAAACATTTTCGCCTAATCGACTTATGTCCTTTCATAAGAATATAAGTCGATGTTGAGTCAATGTATGTCACTAAACAAAAATGTCAAAATTTGGCTACTTCTAAACATATTAGAATATGAGTGATCTCAATTTTATTTAAGGGACATACATAATCACCTTTCCTAAAAGTTGAAAAACTTCCTTTTGCATCATCTCCAATGTTTGAAGGATTGTTTTGAAAATTGAGTAGTCCTGGCGATCCCCATTTTACCAACTATGTTAGTAAAGGGCTTGGGTGACACTAACACAAGGGAGGATTGAGGCTTTAGAAAACTTATTGTATATTGTTTATTTGGCAAGTGAGTAAGATACCAATAATACGAAATAAGTATTAAGGTACTGAGGCATCGACTTATTACCGACATACCTCTTAGAAACTATGTCGATCATCAAGTGATGTCTCAAGTAATTTGACTTTTACACTAGGGTTCCTGACCATCACTACTTAAACCAAACTTTAACAAATTGACCTAATAACATACATCATAACATTTACATCTATTTAATATGGAATTTGAATTACATTGACAAAGTTAAACTAATTAAATATAGGCTGTAAGTTAAAAGAATATATGTATTACCTAACAATTACTAAATGAATAAAAACAAATAACAAAACTCAATACAGATTATGATACAAGACTAAAATAAGTAAGAATTAGTTTAAAAGAGAACAAGACAAAAAAGAAAAAAAAAAGAGAAAATAAATGCGCCGATTGGAAAGAATCCTAATTATCCTTTTTAAACCGAACAAAAATAACTTCTCATTAATGTTAATATGTTAAGAAATTAAAAATGAATAGAAGAAAAATAATTCTATAGATTAAGAAAATGTAATCTAAGATATAAAGTGTTTTTCAAATACTCTGACTCGATATTCCAATAATCTAGAATAGTTATAAATTTTTTTCATAAATGTTAACATTTTTTATCTCCAGACAAAAAAGATTCTATATCTATTTTGTTCGTATAAAGAAACAAAATTATTTTGATAATTTCTACGCTCTGTTTCATGACTTCTCCCTAATACAAAATTTACTTGGATACTTTCTAGTTTTGACATTTAAAATACTTTCACCATTAAACAACATAGACTTTACTAAATAACCCGAAATATTTCTGAACCTCCACAGCATCACGAAATTTATTGAAAAATAAAATATCCAATTTTAAAATATTCATTGTGAAAAGGGCCAAGAGAGTACCACAAAAGCATAAAGCATAGGTGATTGAGTGGCACATAGCTAGAGGGCAATGGCTAGGGATGCTAACAATATCTGCGTAAAATTAACAATATATATAAATCAGGTAAATAATTTACATGAATTTTACTTAAACCTACACATTACAGTAAAATTTATACGATATTTTAAAAAAAATTACTGTTATTTATACTATTTGTTATCATATATTTTTACTTCAATTATATTTTATAGATAATCTTATTTCTTTCCAATTTAAAATAAAAAAAAAGTTCATAGATATTTGTGAGTATAAAATAATAGATAATTATTTTGTAATCAAACACTTGACAAAAATAATGAGAGGAATATTTTTAAATAAACGTGAATACCGACAAATAATCACTGTTCGGACAGACCCCATTATGACTTATGACGGGGTTGGTGTAAAGCAAACAAAGAAAAGTGGATCATTGCGTGTCATTTTCATTATCCACACAAATCCAAAACATGCCAAAATGACCCCACAGTGCACACCACATGTTTGATTCCAGGAGATTTTTTTCGTTTTCCATTAATCTAAAATGGGACCATTGAATGCTCAGTAGTACGGTCACAGATCCAACACCAGACACATCATACATCAAACACTTAGCAACCATAGTGTTTCATCTATTTCAGCATGTTTTCAAGTGCCACATTGCATTTATATCATACCAATGAAAAAGAGGCCACTTGTGTCTTTATATTTTAGAAAAAAATGATAATAGTAATCTTACAATAAATAGTAATTGATTTATGGTGTGGTATATTGTTAAAAAATATAAATAATCTAAGAAATGAAAAATTGTAAAAGAAATAACAATGATAATTAAAAAATTACACATAAAAAATAGAAAACAATGAGTTTCTATACTTGTTTTATTATTATACTTGTTTATAGGACAATAAATAATTATAGATAATGTTTATTATTATACTGTACATATAGGACAACACCTCAACGTCCTTCTTACGTACTGGTATATATTTTTATGTGATTGTGATTCTTGAGTGGGAATTGGGTTAACTCGTAATTAATTCTAATTTGATTTGCTTCTAATTGAATCGGTATTACAATCGAAATATGTTTTAATTTTTTTCTATTATTTTACATTGAAATAGATTTGATCAATAAGTCATGTCACACGATAATACTAAAAATATGTTATTTTTCACGTGAAATATTTTTTTTTTTAGATTTTTCTGTTAATGTACATTTAATATTATTAGGAATTTGTCCTACTAATATTTTGTCAAGCACATAATTATTTCTAGATGATATCGCTAATTAGATTATATTCCTAATATTTTAATAAAGACTTAAATATCTAATTCCATATTGATAACGAGTATTTATGATGAATACTTATGCTAATAAATGAGTTATCATACCAATAATTTTAATATCTAAGTAATAATAAGTATAGCAAGTTGGTGGATATAGATAGAAGCCCACGTAATAATTTTAATGTAAGAAGGATGTATTAACTGTTTCTTAATTAATATGGGTATCAAATTTTTTTTTTATTAATTCTTTTTATTGGTCAAATATAATTGTGAATAAGAATATATTTTAATCTTTGAGAAAATAAAATATTTCAGAGTAAGTAAAGGTAAAAGACACTTTAAAGTCTTGTGAGGGTAGTATAGATTTTTGTAAGTATATTTGACTTTATGATGAGATCGAGTTCTGAAAATGATATCTATAAAAAATATGATAAATAACGAGTGACAATAATTGAGAGGCACACAAAAATGAATCAATCTCACTAAATTTAGAAAGATGTGAAAGGAACTTAAAAGTCTTAAAAGGATGAACGTTGAAGAGATGGAACAAATCAATAATGCTCAAATTAGAAAAAAAAATTGAAGGAGAACCAAATCGTAGTGGTTGTTCAGATACTGAATACGAAGAAAGGGAAATGAAGACCCCTAACCACTCACATCTTCCTCGTGTCAAGAATGCAAAAGTTTGACAATAGTTTAAAATCATTAGATAATGTCATGCCTCTATCCAAATGTCTTTTGGGCATTGTGGGATCTCAACACCACCCCTTTGTAGATGTGATTATTAGGAGACATCTCCTAACAAGTTGGAAGAACCTCATTACAAACATATATAATGACATCACTTATCTCAATGAACATATACATGTATATGTCATGGTATATCATAGAGGATGCAACTTTATGCCTTAATATCTCTCAAAGGATTTTTCTAAAGTTGGCTCACTTGGTTACCAACTTACTCAATAGAATGTTTTGACACGTTGGTTATTAAGTTTGGAATGCTATTCACAGTTAATTGTCCTTACTACTTAACAGTTCATCACAACTCTTAAATCATGATGATTTTGCAAAATAGTCTAAAGCTACTGAGTTGGCAACTTCATGAAACTAGAACAACTGAAGGACTTCCATAACTAAGTCTGAGCAAAGACAACTCCTGATAGGAAAGGCTTCAATAAATATCGAAGAAATAAGAACCAAACCATGGGAAAGCTTAAAGAACCACAAGGACCACTAGTTTCCCTTTACTCACCCTTAAACACTAACAAGGCATGAATATTGGAAGAAACCCTAAATGTTGAGCTTATCCCAACTCTATAAACAAATTTTATACTGTCAAATGTCAATCATAACAAGCATTTATTGCAGAATGCATTTTTTTGAGGGTTAAAATAGAAATGCTCAACCTAGCGGGTCATCTTCAAAGATTTGTGCGAAAGGATGATAAATGGTGCAAAAAGTACCACCCTAGAAGGGAAAATAATCACAAGACCTAAAGCCCTAATAATTGCCAAGGAGATCATCCTATAAGAAAGGAAGACAATAGTAGAAATTGTTCCTTTGTGGAGTGACAAACACAATAGTCAAGAATTCGTGGGTGGAAGAACCTCAAACTTGGCTCACTATAGATATTTGAGAGTCGTACATGAAAAACTTTAGGTTGAGTTCAAGATGGGAGATGAATTGAACTATTAATTTTTTTGTTGTTGACAAATATGGTTAGAAAGAATGAAAGTTTTCAAGATAATCTCTTGACCAGTATTTTGTAAGCGCACTCCAGAAAAACAGTCCATTTCAATTTGAAAAATAATCGATTTATATTTCACACAACAAGATGTATCAAGAAAATTTAATCAATTGAATTATTGGTCAATCAATTAAAATAACTTCCAGAAAGTTGAATACAAATTTTCAATCAATTGCACACTTCAACCAATCAATTTTAACAAGGAAACTAGTGAATGTGAAACTTTTAAATTTTCACTAGAAGAGAAACAATCGATTGAGATACAAAGTTAACTAATTGAATTTTTGAAAATAAACTGCAAGTCACAAGAATTAATCAAATTCAATTGAAATCAGTTTGTATAGTATAAGGAGAAAAAGATATTTGTTAAATTCAAGAAGACCGTATAATGAAAAATAGTATGCACCTACTTGATTTAGGAAACATAATACAATATGTTAAATACGAAAAATTCAATTGATTAATTACAAAAACAATTGATTTACTTTTATGCAGAAGAGTTAATTTTGCAGCAGATCAATCACGAATCGAGATTGAGGGAAGAGAGAGATCAAACACACAAGATTTATACTAATTCACCCTTCCTTAGGGGCTACATCCAATCTTCCTTGCCAACAATCAAAGAAAATACACTAATCACTCTTAATTATAAACCCTATACAATCAAGACACTTTCTTACACATTGCAAGAATCACAACTCACATGTAGTTCCATACTGCACTTGCACCCAACAAACCAGAATCACTGCACACACACCACCAAAGCTATAATCCCATATAACAGTACAAAAATCAACAAATTGAATGAGTTATTATACACAAAAACACCCTTACAAGATATTTGCAATAGTAGAAAAAACACATTCCACGGCAGGAATATCATCCCGGTTAAAAGGAAACCGCAATTAAAAATAATGTGGTGGCATTTTTGAAATTAAGTGCAACCATACCACCACGGTTGGAGCGAGAACCGCGATAATTAAAAATTACAGGAAGATATAAACGCGGTTGTTTAAACAACCGCCCTTGTATCTACAAAATAATTTTTAAATTATTTTGCAGGAAGATACAAGAGAGGTTGTTTAAAACAACCACCCTTGTATATCCCCTGTTTTAGGGTTTTGCGTGTTAACTCTTTCCTTCCTCTCTCGCTTTTGTGTTTCTCTCTTTCCCTCTTTCTCTCGAGGAGTGACATTTGGGTCGCGCAGTGTCATTCCACCTAAGGTCTCTTCTTCTTCTTCTTCTTCTTCTTCTTCCACCACCAACCCCACCACCACATATCTTCCTCTTTTGCTTTCTCTCGCAAAGCCACGTTTTAGGTCATCACTCATCTTCTTCCTTCTACTGCTTTTACGAATTATATAATTTCTTATTTAGTTTTAACTTTTTTTTTGTTTAATCGATGTTGAAGTTGTTTTAACAGTAGAGCTATATAACTTCTACTGCCTCGCCGGGTCGCCAGTGCAGTCGTGCACGTCCCCAAGCTGCGTTCTAGGATTGGCTACTTCCCTCGGGGTCACATAGAGTGAGCCACGACCTCACCCTTGCTCCCAATGTCCAGCCCACCACCATCCTCGTCGACGAAACCGCAAACATGCCAAACCCCAGCAATGTGTACCACTGTTTCCTCCTCGTAATCATGCTCTGCCACAAACCACAAACCCTTCACACCACCAAATTAGGCTAGCATTCACAAGAAGGTGTCCATGGCATTCTCACCTCTACCGTGCACCTCTACCATGCCTTCACTGCACCCCACGCATGCTCATCATAGCCACCGCAGCAACATCAACAACAAAATTGTCAAGAGAAAGTGTCTCGTGATGAACTCCATTGTTGGCAAAAACTGGTTGGGCAGTCGCCACCGCATACAGCACCCTCCTTGCTGTCGGTGGCTCCGTCTCAGCGTGGGATGTCCCCCAAAACGCTTTGTGTATGCTCCAAGTCGATTCTTGGAACCACTTGGGCATCAAAATGCAGCAAGTGACCTCCCTTCACCGTCTTATGAGGACCGAAGGCAAGAAAATGCATGGAAAAAATGCTATGCTCAGCTAACACCACAATGGCCACCAATGCACGCGAAGACATCACTCTCCATGCACAACACTTCACTGATCTTCGATGGTTCCATGCGCAGCTCGCCGCCCCCTTTAAACAGGACACCAAGTCTGAGACCACTCTCAAGGCCACCCTCGTTGCTGTCGGCACCTACCTCCGCACTCGAAAGCAGCTCTTAGGTTGTGCTTTAAGCCACTGCGATTAGGAATCTATCGGTGAGCTTCTTCGTGCATGGAAAGATCTAGATACGCAAGGCCAGTATGAAATATTCTCTTCAGGTTTTGAATTTTGTTTTTTGCAGGTTAAATAATGTTTGGGATCTCCCAAGTGTTTTATGTTCATGTGGTAAGTTTGTTTGTCAAGCTTCATCTTCTTCAACTTCCCTTTCCTCTTTCTTAATTAGATTCAGAATTAAATGCAATGTATAATTGGAGAAGCATATTCATATAGAACTTGTTGGACCTGCAATTCCTCTTCAAAGGTCTGATCCATTCTCAAAGTGATTGAATTATCATCTGATACTGATCCTATTTGGTCTAAATATTTGTCGTTTTTGCTTCGGAATGAACATGGATGGCGAGAAAATTCACATTTCCAAGTATGCTTGTTGCAATGAAGATGAGTGTGAATGCAAAATAACAGCAGTTAAAAGTACATATTTTCGAACTGAGTCTGGTTCAGCAGTGATATTGCAGCTTTGGCATGGATTCTATCACGACCGATATAGAGATATTGTTAAGGTATGTTGCGACATTTGAAAGGGATCTTGTATGTTATAGTCATTTAATGTAATTTTGCTTGATTTAATTTTTTTTCTATGGAATCCCCAATTCACTATTTACTTTAAGTATTGTTTCACTTACAGGATTCCTCTCCTTACCTAATAATTGGTTCAAATGGTGGCATTGTTGCTTATTCCAGTTGGTTACCAAGTATTGTATGTCTCCCACCTTGTACTTATTCTTGACTTGGGCATTAGTTTATTTTTTATACTGCTTTTAAAAAGGTAGTAAACATTGCTAGACGATTTTTCTTCATTTTCTTTGTTTCTTGCAAAATTTCAGGAGTTAATTGAAAAGATTGGCGTCCCAGCTGTTTTTATTGTGAGGAAGCATGCCATCTTGCAGCAAGTTGCATTATGCTGTATCTGACCATCCTCTTAAATTGCCAGTAAGCTCTTTATTCATACTTTGTTGTCTCGAAAAATAATTGTTTTTAAGTTAAATTAATTTTTGAAAAATAATTGAAAATAAATGTTGTATAGCAACATACCAACGCGGTTGTAGAGAAAACCGCCCTGGTATGTTGCAATGACAACACCTTTTTTTAGTTATTTTTGCACATTATGAGCATTTTTTAACGCGGTTGCTAGAGAACCGCGGTGGTATGTTATACTTTCCATCGCGGTTGTACAACCGCGATCGTATCTTCAGTACTTTTTATCGCGGTTGCATCTATCGCGGTTCCAGAACCGCACTTATAAGCCTTATATAACCACGATTAAATGTCTTTTTTCTACTAGTATTGAAACAAAATAGGCTCAAAAATCAATTGAAAAAGTATTCCTTGTTCTTGAAGATGATGTAAACCAATCCAGAATATTCAAAAACCTATAAAACCATACCAAGAACTCCTTCTTGAAGTTTTTCTTGATCAAAGATTCACTATTAAACCTTGAAAACAATTATCGCTCTTTTCTTGAATGTTCACAATAGTAGTTTCTCTCTCTTTGTATTCAATGTATTTTCTTTTGTTTTTTTTTCAAAATGTTCAGAACATGTGTATTTAAAACAATTCTATTGGTTTTAAAACAAATTTGAAAAATAGTTACTTATTAAACATGTTAGTTATTAAATCATTCTAAAACTTACAAGATAGTTATTAAACCATTCTAAACAGTTTCGAATAATACAACAAAATGAAAAGAAGATAGTGAAGAAGATAAGATAATTTTCATTCACTAAAGGCGTATAACCCATTACATTCAGAAAGAAACAACTTAAACTTTGATGCAAAAACATTGATAGAAAGAACCAGAACAATGGAGATTGGACAACAGACAAAACCAACTGAAAATCGTCAAACCAATAAGACAACCACACAACCACACCACACACATACTTTCAGCCTCATTGAGTTCATCAAATAGAGAAGGGAAGTATGAAGACAATTATGATGCATTGACATCAAGATGTGTATGTTAATCCTCAGGGTCTTTGCCATAAACCATCTCGGCCAGTTACTCATGCATAGCCCAATCTGAAAGTCCATGTGTTGGAAACGACAGTGCAATATTCATGATTCCATTGCTCAACAGTTAATGTATCCAACTTTCCAATGAGCATTTGCTCAAACCTGGAAAGAGGTTCACACCTATCCACTTGAGGGAATAAAGGAATCATAGTCATTTCTCCAGTAGTAACAACTACACTCGTTCTAGCACCATATCCTCTATCAACTTTCTCATCATAACAACAACATGCACACCTTCTTCCTCAACTTGGCTAACCAAATGATCATCATTTTCCTTTTTCAACCCTATTTTGTGAAGGGTTGTAGCTGTCATCTCATGGTGTAGTTTCACCATCTCTGTGAGCTCACCATCCAACTCGACTCTAAAATGCTCAATCCTTTTTCACACAAGAACCACATATGGATCCTGTAGTCAATTAGTCTTTTGGACTTGATCTTGTGTTCCTTGATCACATGCTCCCAGTTCACCTCAACCTTACTAATGATACAGTGTATGAGAATGAGATCCTCCTCAGTTAGAACAACATGACTATGTCCTCTTGGTATGATCAGCCAGATAATGATAAAAGCAATGATCCGAGGGTTCATTGCCATTCATCGAACATGAAAACCCCTCATTGCAGCATTGGGGTTCCTCGAGCATCTCTTGAAAAATTGAACCTTGTTGAAATTCTCTAGAGCAATGGTGTTTCCCTTTCCAATTTTAACTCCAGTGGGCTTTAGCCTAGCAATTGATTTCCATAGAGCAGAAGTGATTTCCATGGAAACTCCTTTTTACATGGGAAGTCATCTTCTCTGCATCGATTTCCTAGTTAGTGAGAAATACTTTCACTAAATCTGGATAAGAGTTTCTAGTTAGGTTCAGAAACTTATCAAGCTTCTAATGTTTCATTAACTTCCTCACCTTTAGCAACTTCTTCTTTAACCAGGCCATCCTAAGGGACTTTGGGCTTTGATAAATTTTTTGCTATACTTCAGAAGATAAGTCTCCATTTGGTCTCAATCATCAGAAAACCAGGTTTCTAAATGCTTAGTTTCAGCAGGCTCAAATCTTCAGAACTCATTGTTTGTTTCACTCTTTTCCTGGGATTGCTGGATGAGGCTATGACTGTATGCGGGTGGTTTTTGGTAGAGTTTTGAGGATGTTTTTAGTGTTTGTGAGGTGCAGTGTAAGATGAATGCATGTTGAATACACTACTTATAATATCATTTAGATTTACACAGATTTACTTGCATTGATTTTGTAATTAATTGATTGACCAAACATATAAATTCTATATGAGGCACTCCACACTTTCATTTATATTGGACTTGACACACCTGATTTGGAAATCTGTTAAGGCAGTCTCTTTTCAGTCAGTGCTTTCTGACTTCCAATCCATTGAAGACGTGGCATTGTGTGGCTCAGTGTGAGGTGTTATGAGTAGTTATGCATAAAATCCCTCATTTAAGTTAATTTGGATGTTGAAAGTACAAATAGATTTTGAATGGTCAAATTTCACTATCAATGACACAGAATCTGTAGTGGTTAAGATTCAGATTCCAAAAACCATTGCTATAATTTTGCATTAGTAATTAATGCAGAAAATCAATCAATTTAATTCAGTAAACGATTTATTTCAGTGTACAAGAAATATGCAATCGATTTGAATTGTCGAATCAATCAATTTATATTTTTGAGAGTTTGCACAATTTAACATATTTATGCAGATGAACAATTAAGAGATGTTCAAATGGTCTAAAATCCCTAGTTCAATTCTTAGGTAATTGAATCTATCTTTAGCAAGTGGGTTAGTGAAAAAGTCAACCAATTATTTCCAGATTCAGTGAATTTGATTTAACAAACCCCATTGCTAACATGTTCTCTAATGAAATGATGCCTAAAATGAATGTATTTAGTTCTAGAATATTGCACTGGATTTTTAGTGAGATTAATTTTATTGGTATTATCATAAAACAGAGGTACCTTTGTGACTTTAAGACCAAAGTCACTAAGTTGTTGCTTGAGCCATAGAATTTGAGCACTAAGTTATTGCTATGCCAAGAGATCAAACTTGATCCAAGCAAGTGGTAGGTTCCATTGGTGCTTTTGGTATCCAGTTTGCATCATGCAAAATCTGAATAAGAGAAGCCAACAAGATTAAGTGCAACACCATTAGGATACCACAATCCAACATTTACAATTCCTTTGAGATATTTTACAATTCTCTTTGCTGCATTATAGTATGACTCCTTGGGATTGGCTTGAAATCTTGCACACAGGCACACATTGGACATGATATCTGGTCTGCTAGCCGTGAGATAGAGCAGTGATCCAATCAATTCTCTGAATTTTGTTTGATCAACTATTGTCCCTTTTTCATCAGCATCCAAATAACAACTTGTTAATATTGGTGTTGCAGCCTCTTTGTAGTTTCCATCTCAAACTTTTTCAACACATCTTTACAAAACTTGGATTGATTTAGAGAATGTGCCATTCTTGAGTTGCCTGATCTGTAGACCCAGAAAGTAGTTCAGCTCACCCATCATTGACATTTCAAACTCTCCCTGCATATCTGAAACAAATTATTAAAAAGCAACTCATTAGTTGTGAAAACAAGCTTAGGCCAAGTTCAAGAGCGGAGGGGAGGGGGGGGGGGGTGAATTGAACTTTCAAAAATTTTCGCAAAAATGAAAAATATTGAAGTATAGAATGAAAGCTCTTATTTGAAACAATCAAAAGTGTGATTTTGAAGTGCATAGCAAAGAGTCAATAAATTTCAGATCAAGAACAATCAACTGAATAATCACAAAGAACTGTAAATAACAAAGATCAACAAGTTGAAATACGGAAACAATAAATTGAAATCAACGCAAAATCCAGATTAGTCCAAAAACAGTTAAGTGAAACCCAGAAACAATCAGTTGAATATCGCACTTAGAGCAGTAAATAACAAATAACAATTTATTCAAACACAAATGCAGTCAGTTGAATAAAGAGCTTAGTACAACACTGCTCAGAAACCATCATATAAACAACAACGAAAGTTAATTGGAAACACTCAAATTGAAGTCAAGAACTAAAACCAGTCAATTTGACCAATAGATCAATCAATTCCAGAAAACACAAAAATAACAGCAGTAGAGAAAACAATTGATACAATCCAGAAAACAGTAAATTGGAATTTCCTTAATGAAAATGAGTTTTTAGAATACTAATTAACTGAACAAATGAGAATAACACACAAGAATCAAAAACAGACAACAATCAACTAAGCAACTGAACCAACCAGTTACTAAAATCGCAAAACAGCAACAACAAATATGAACAATTGATTAACCACAATGAACAATTAATTAAAAATATGTCTGCAGAATTGAAAAGCGATCAAGATGAGGGAAAAAGAGATCAAGAAAACCAAGATTTATACTGGTTCACCCTTCCTTAAGGGCTACGTCCAATCCTTTGCCAACAAGCAAAGAATTCACAACCATGTCTCATCATTCCTTGATAGCAACAGTTCATACTAGATGTTATGCAAGAGACATTGAGCATGTATACATTGTTTACCCGTTTACCTACAAGTATAGTCTCACTGGTTTTTAAATCTGCAATTAGGCACAAATCTGGCTCAAATATAACTTTTTAGCCTTTGTCGCACAGCTGACTTATACTGAGTAGGTTGTGCTTTAAACCATCTACTAAAAGCACATCTTATGATCACATTATCATCTCCTCCAATGTCACTAACACCAAGTATTCTCCCTCGATTATTGCCTCCATAGGTGACAAAGCCATCTGGTTTCCATTTCAGATTAATCAATTGTGAAGCATCTCCAGTCATATGTTTGGAGTATCCACTGTCTAGATACCAGAGCTGCTTCTTGGATGCTAAACATACCTGCAAAGCAGATTAAGTTTGAGAAATTGGTACCCTGTTAAACTTGGGTCCACAAATGTTAGTGATGCTTTTAGGCACCCACCTAACCAGCCCCTTAGGTACATCAAACTTTCTAATCTTACAATCCTAACAGAATGACCTTTTCTCAAACAATAGAAACAAGTCATGAAAGGTGAAAGTTGTTGTTCATTGCTTTAAATAAACTGCTAAATTTCTTTTGCTTTCCTTGAAAACCACATTGATATCCAATGCCAACTTTTTCAAAAACACAATTATGAGATCCCAAAATTGTATTGAAATTTGCAGTTCCCATGGAAACAATAGTAATCAAATAGTTAACTTTCTTTTGAAGAACAAAACCAATTTTCACAATTAGTTGGCTTGTTAGAATCGAAGTCACTGGAAGCTTTATAAATCATTTCAAATCAAAATTGATTTTCACCTTTAAAAGCTGATCTTCCAGTTCTTTGACTTTACCTTCTAACCAATTGTTTGACCCTTTCAATGGGTTTCTAAGAAAGCCTGAAGAAGTGAACTGTAATTGTCACTATTAAATGAGGTGTTGGAGTTCATGCTACTCACCTCAGAATTCTGTCCAACCATAAGACATAGGTTTGCTTCAACATCCATATGTGAAGAACTGTTGGAAGAGGTATCATTGTCTTCCTATGCTATATACGCTCTTCTACTCTTGCCAGGTTTGCTGCTCTTCTTTTCTTGTGATTTTTCTTTGTTCGCAAGGCTTGGAGAATCTAATTTATTGTGTCCCTATATGCGACAACCAAAACATGTAAATTTAGTAGAACCATTATCAGATTTCTTGTTATACCTCTTGCCTTGCTGGTTCTTCACTTTGTCTTTCATCTTAATAAATTTATGGAATCTCCTTGTTAGCAAATTGAGATTCTTAATATCACTACACTAATCAGAGCTTTCCTCACTGGTTTCAACATCTGCAACCTTTATCTTGAGTACTAGGCTTTTGGTCTTTTTCTCCATTGTCTCCATTTCTTTCAGCCTAGTCATCTCCAACTCGTGTTCCCTCAATTTGCCAAAGAATACTGTAGTAGTAAGTGTAGTCAAATCTCTAGTCTCAGATATAGCAGTCACTTTAGGCTATTGGCTTCTGTCCAGGCACTTGAGGATCTTAATGTTCAGCTCCTCCTTGTCAAATTGTTTTTCCAAACCAATCAAGTGGTTAACAATATGAAAACATTAACAATCATTTTAAGATTGCAACTTTTTCTTTATTCTTACTTATTTAGTAGAAGCGTTTTTTTTAATTAAAATAATATAGAAAAATATAAAATTTCTTTTAAATAGACGACTTGACCAATTAGACTTTTCTAATTGAGTTGATTATTTAAGTTCCTTACTAATAAAAGTAACATTTCAATATAAATTTTACAAATATAAATTATTTAAAATTAAAATGAATTTTACATAAGTAATTCTCTTCAATTTAAAAAAAAAATCTTGTGAAATCTATATGAAAATATTCATTTAAATAACTTTAATTGGAAATAATATTATTATAACGATGTCGTGCCTAGTATCTAGTTTTACATGGCTTTACTTTTTACAATTTTTTAAACACAAATAAATAAATAACTCAAAATGATGTTCTGAGATCAAATCATAAGTTATTGTAATCAGGGTTTCATCTATATATTAAAATCAAAGTCGTATTTTCAAACATGATTTATCTACATCGTATAATCTTTTTAAATTATATACTCATGAACTTAAAATAGCCTTATAAATTACAAATAAGAAGATCAAGGAGGTAAGATGCAAACACCAGTGAAAGTCCTTTAGAATAAAGATATCGGAGATTTTACCTAGGAATTAAAAGGGAAGATTAGAGAAAACTACCCTCATGTGTTTAGTCAATAAAATTTTAAGGACAAAATTTCTATAAGTGCAGAAAGAAAATGTAACATTCCAAGTTTGTAATGTACTACTTTGTCCAATTTATGATTATTAAAATTAATTTGGATAGTTTTATATATGTTTTTCAAATAAACTAATTTAGTATTACAAAAACACACAAAAAGGATTCATTTGACTCAATGAACAAATAAAGGTTTCATCTAACACATTTTGTTTGACAAATCCAAACGCTTCTAGAAAAATTGAATCTTCATCTAATTAATTTGAAGAACAAGTGAACATGAAGTCATCTAAATCAACATTGAGGAACAGATGAACATGAAGTTTGCACCCTTCCTCTCATGTCACGAAATGTTACCAAATCAAAAAAATTCTAAGACTTTGTCTGATGCTCTTAGTCCATCAAATTTTACAATAAAGATTATCATCTAATAGGTTTGAGAGAAACATTGAAAAGAGACAAGTTGGACGTGAGGAAATAACACTTGCATGACAGATTCATATAGTAGCAAATTATCTATGTTGAAGAAAGGAAACTTGCATGTAACACATGTAAAGAATAATTGTATGAACAAACTAAATTTAAATATTTGGAAGTGGTAATGAATTTGAAGAACAAACGAACATGAAGTCATCTAAATATTTTCACCCCTCCTTTCATGTCACGAAATGTTACCAAATCAAAAACTTCTAGGACTTGGTCTGATGCTCTTAGTCCATCAAATTTTACAATGAAAATTATCATCTAATAGGTTCGAGAGAAACCTTAAAAACAGACAAGTTTATGAGGAAATAATACTTACATGACAAATTCATGATATTAACAAATAATCTATGTTGAAGAAAGGAAACTTGCATGTAACTCATGTAAAGAATAATTGTCTGAACAAACTAAGTTTAAATATTCGAAAGTGGTAAGACTATCCAGAATCTTAACGTATCATCAGACAAGAATAAACTATCATAAGGCTAATTGAGGTCTTAACAAATGGAGTGACAAATGCTATAAATTTATAATCTTTCTTACAAGGTTATTTAATCATATAAGAACAAGAAGGATTTTTTTACTATTCATGACATGATGAATTTACTCAAGGAATAAGTTTAATCATATTCTTTAATTCTACTTTATTTACAAATTTTCTAGGTGTAATTTACTAAATTATATTTTTACAATTTCTTGGAGAATTCATCCTTTCATTATCTCTTAGAAACTAACCATCAAAAATCTTAATCCAATTTGAAAAAAATTTTAGAACTAGAGTTCAAAATGAGAAAAGTGTAATAATTACAAATTACACTATAAATAAGAAAATTATTATATGATGGGTACACACTCTAGAAAGAAAAAAACAATAGAACTCATGAAAGAGAAAAATGACAATTAGCAATTCAATTTTCACAATATTCGAGTAAAGGAAGGAGGTGATTATCATTTTGTATATGTATTGTTCAAATTATACTTTTCTTATCAAGTGAGGTGTCTCTAACCGTATGATTGGTATTGTTTGATCCAAATAAAATGTTATTGGTTTCACTTTATATCTAACATTATTTTCATAAGTGAAAATTTAATTTATATATAGTTGAAAGTTTGACCTTGGATATTTAAATTAGTGGTATTTGAACCAAATTAAATGGTTGATGAGTTATTATTTTCTTCTATTTACTTGTCTTTATGTACCTATTTTGATTAGTGATTTGTGCTTAACTGTCTATTATTTTCTTTATTTCACTGTTTGGGTTTCATTTACCAGAAATTCACAATTTTAATTAATTCAGATTTTCTGAGTTAATTTTATTATTATTTTCATGGCAGCTTTGGAATTTTATTGGGCTTGGAAATTAATTTTGGAATTGAAGATGAGCTGCAACATCACCACTGCATCCATATTAGATTTTATTTTCAGTTTTTATTTTCCAATTTTTATTTTTGGTTTTTATTCATTGGACCAAAATTTAAAAATTTGGACCCATTAGTGTTGAGGGTTGACCTAGGTCTAGCCGCCTATTAAAAGAGGTGAAGCCAACATCTATAGTAAGCTGTTCTTTATTCTCCGATTTTGGGATTCAGTTCGTTCTCTCTAGAAAAATTGGTTCTGTAGTTATTTCTATGCAATTTCGTTCTGTTTTTGTTTCAATTCAATTCCATTTCCTGTTTCAATTCTGTTTTGTGTTTAATCTCTGTTTGCTTCATTCGAATTTAATGGAAGGTTAATTTATAATGTTATCCTTTTGATTCAGATTGCAATGAAGTTTTGTGGTTGGTGTTGTATTGTTTTTGCTCTCTTCGTCTCTTAACTCTTTATCATTTTATTTTTATGCTTAATGCTTTTACTGGTTCATGCTTAATGTTTTGGTTGATATGAAATTCGTGTCTCTGTTCATGCTTAATGGAGTGAGTCACGAGTTGCTGGGATGAATAATGTATGTGAATGCTTAATTTGCATAAGGAAAACTTGTGTTAATTCTCGCTTAGTTAATTAATTCGGGTTGGAATTAGTTAATGAATTTTTGTATCCTGTGATAAGCAGACTGCAATCTAATCAAGAGGATAATCTAATTCGGTTAAGGAAATCTAATTCAGTTAAGGAAATCTAATTCGGTTATTGGTTTGTATTTTATTAAATTATATTATTTCACAATCCCCTTCTGTGTGTTTAATCTTTTGACAAAAAACTAGATCTTTGGGACACGACTTAGGAATCACTTTCTAATATTGCATTTAACTATATTTATTTGACCAAATATGACTTCGATCAATTGTCACTTGCATGTAAGCTCATTTGTCATGGCTAGTTACTACAAAGATAATTTAAATTTATTCATTTGCATCAAATAGTGAGTCTCACACACACAGACACACAAAAAGATATAGACACATACTCAAATACAAACATATATATATATATATATATATATATATATATATATATATATATATATATATATGTTTGTCACAAAAATTATTATATGATATTTGTGCTTACTTTCTTTTCTTCTTTTCATGTATACTATCTTCTTCTTAATAAAAATGATGAACATAATTTGAATATGAATGCGTGATATCACCATTTGTTGGACAATTTATCACAGCAGTAATGCTACATTTCGACAACTATAGTGGAATATAGACTAACAAAATAATATAACGACATTTGAGTGTTAATACTACTAGATGCAACCACCAATTTCTCTATCACAGGACCCATCATCACTATTATGTTTACTATTCTATAAACCAAAATGCATGTTATTCCATATTATATTATATTAAGTAAAAATGTGGATTTCTAACATTGTTTGGTAGGTGAAGTTGAGGAAGATGATATTGATAAAACACCTTATTAGTAACCGTTTAAAAAAAGATATTTAAGATGCTAATTTTATCGTCTGATATGTACTATCAATCTAAAGTATTTATGAGGCTTGACTCATAAAATTATAAAAATCTTAAGAACTTTTTAACCAACTCATTATATATCTTTTGTGAGAAAGAATAAGAAAGTGTTGCATATGATGCAGATAAGTTTTGGTGGTCTAAGATATAAAGTTAATGTATGATTTGAATTTTGACTTCATTCTATTTGAATAATTCTGATGTCAACAAACAAAATTTTTGAATTTAAAAAAACACTCAACTCAAATCGCCTAAGCCATTTTTCTTTTCACATGGATGATTGATACCCTTTTTTTCTATAAAAAACAATTTATATTTAAATTTTATGTGGATTCTTCATAAATTTATTTTACAATCACTTCTCCTAGAATAAGTTTTTTTTTTCTTTTTTTTTTCATCTTTCAATTATTGTCATTTGTTCTTTTTGTGTAATTTAAATATCAAATATGTTTTATAAGAATTAGTCATAAAAATGTGTTACCATAGTTAGATTATGTTATAAATTGAAAATTTTACAAATTAATAGTTAAAAAACTTTGATGAAAATTTTATTTATTTGTTTTTATTGAAGTGCTTATACTTTTATTTATTACCAAATTTCGTCAAAACAATAATCCGATAGAACAAGAATTGTATGAACAAAGAAAAATAGAATTGGTAGACTATGTTTGTGTATACTTTTTAGGTTCTCACTTTTTAGTTACAAAAACGTCACATTATTTTTAATTTATTACCTGATTTTACAATTTTTTTTGCAACTATATTTTTTTGCTGGAATATGTTTATCTAACATTTTTCCATTTATAAAATTTAAACTTCAATCTACATTAAGGAAACACAATTTAGATGCATTGTACCGGATATTTTTTGTTGGTATATATAAATATCTTTGCTTCATAATTCAACTTGAAGGGAGATGGCCAACAAGTTGATTTGAAGTGTCGAAACCAACCATGCATGTTTTAGTTGGATTCCATTTCATGGTGGTGGGGCTTACAAGATTATCATACAATTTGACTAACTGATAATAATAACTTCTTTTTTCAATGTACACGTATCAAAGGTTATAAAAAATTTAGATTAAAACAAGCATCATATATTACTTTTTTTTTTTTTTTCAGTGTATGCATGATACAAAAATTCCACGTAACTTTCTTAGCATTAACAAATCGATTGTTCACTATGTAAAACCAAACTCATAGTAATATATAAAACCATAAAGAAGATATCCGAACAAAATGATAGAATTAATTCTTATCATTACCTTCGTTTTTTTTAAATTCAATGCTTAAGATTAATTACTAAATATATATATATATATATATATATATATATATATATATATATATATATATGTTAAAACTTAATAAAAATAACCTTAAATATCCATGTACAGTAATAAAACTAGGATGTATTGTTATTTTATAAACAAATCTCACTTGACATGTACGCACGGTCAAAATTAAATCAACTATAAATCATATAATCACTTAAAAGTTGATTTTGTTGAAAAATCCATTATTAGAATAAGGAATTTCATCTTAAAGTTTGTGTGCGAGAATTTACAAAGTTTTATTAAAAAAATTAAAAGTATTTTTTTTTATATTTTAAAGGTATAAATTTAATATTAGAAATACATACTATTGTTATTTTTAATATAATAAATCAATATTTTGCTCTACCTTTAATTTTTTTAATAAGATTTTGCTTCTCTTTTTTTTTTTTTTCAGTTTTAGTTTTTAAATTTTAAAAATTCATAATTTTTTTATCCAAAAATCATAATTTGCATCTTTAATATTGAGAAATAAAATCATAAAAAAATTAAAATCGAGGTTGCAAATAAAAACTAAATAGGATCAAAACCGTAATTTATTCCTTTTACTATGATCCATATACTTGTTAGTAATGGTTTTCATAGCACATATATTAAAACCAATGCCATAACTCAAATGATTAAGCCAATAACATAACTAACGTCAATAGATCAAACTCATGAGCATAAGTCCAAAGAAAAGTTCAAATTCGAGTTGCGATTTTCAACAACTTAAAGTGAGACGACATCTATGGAAACCCATAGGTTGGTGAAGATTTAGAATATGCGTATATGTGAATGTGAGTTTCACTTTTGTAGTGGAAGATGCTGTGGATTATACTATACAGTTTCATGCCATATATATTGTATTCTCAAATGCCAACTACAAACAAAGAATATCCATCAAGCATTAATTACCCTAGTTTGATTTTAAACCCTAAACAAATTTGATATGGAGAATTTAATACTTATTGATAGTAACGTGGTAATAACTTATTAAACCTAATAGTTGTTGTGTTTTAGCTTTAACATGCACCAAGTCATTAATATATTCACTTTTGTGCACTTTCATATTTACAAAATTATGTGCAAAGATGGGTTACATGATCCTCGTATAATGTTGGTACAATGTTTCTGTGACTTTCTTTTTAAGAATTACTTTTTGAGAATAAAGGAAAAAGGGGAGTGGAGAGTGGGACAAGGATGTGATATATTATTCTGTTTACCTTAGCTTCTTTTTTCTTTTGTTGTATTGTAATTAATCAAGGTATGTAACTCATACATTATGGACAATGTTTGCATGGTTTTTGTTACTAAGATGAATAGAGATTATTGTGTAAACGAGTTGAGTTGTAAATTATTGAGTTTAGTTTACGCGTTTGTTTAAGATTCTTTATGTAATTTTTAAATAATGGGTGGGAAGGAAATAAAAAATAAATAAAAGGACACAAAACCTATAGTTAGGCAAAATGAACTCTTATAGCATCTGTGTGGAAGAGGGGAATAATGTAATATATAAGATTCCAATTGCTATTTGTTTCATAAGAGAGAATAATGCGAAATTGCTGGGAAAATAAGGTGGCTGAAAAAAAAAAGGAAAAATATAGTAAAAATTTACAATACAAAGAATATACTCTTTGTAAAAACTACACCATCTACATTTTGGTAGAAGTCTCGAGCATCAAGTTTTTAAATGTGGATGTCAAATACATAAATATTTCATTATTTGACTTTTAAGTGAAAAATATTTATTCTATTCTTTTACCATTATAATCCTTTAATTTATCATTTGCTTCATAGAAAACTTTGATGTACATGGAATCCTACTGTCATTTTCAATGTCATCATCTAAATGTCACTCTTGGCTGGATGACAATAAATTATTTGGAGCTAGTCACTTCCATCATGCATAACTTCAAAGGTTTATGTTAATAATAGAGTTGTCACCATTTTGAAGAATTAAATCATCCATAAAATTTACTACTAAATTATTTTTAATTAAGTGTCATGTCATAAAGTTTTATTTTGAGTCTAGCTATATATTATATTATTTTTAAGATTTTTCTTTTATTTTTACTTTAAGAATCTTACAAAAATTATACTTATAATTTTTTACATACACTTTGATTTCTTAAACCTTAAAAAAAGTTCTTATGATCGAAGCTAGTATTTTACTATTTGAGATCTTACATTTCATACCACAAAAGCATCTTCCAATGAAATATTTGATACTTAATAAAACTTAGTATTGTCAGTTATTCTATGATGTCTTAATCTCATTTTTGTAGGTTTTCATTGTATCACATTACTTTGAAGACCATTTTGTAATTTTTATTTGAATATAAAAGTTTTATCTAACTCACATTCTCATTAATATTTTATTTAATTATTTGCAAGAATATATACTTCAAGTTAGAGAAATAGTTTACTTTTACAATTTAAGATTTTATTTAAAACATTTTTTCTTAATTTGCATGTAAAATTTCTTATATATGTTCCATTTTTCTTTATTTAATTTTATTTGAGTACATTTCACATATATTGATTTAATGAGTCATTAATTAAATAACAAATTAGTAGAATAACGTAAACTAATACTTGATTATATATATATATATATATTACAAATATTGCACATAGTCTATTAGAATGCATTTTTGGAGCTTGAAGCTCCGTCATATTTTTCATACTTTGCATGTTTTAGAAGCTAGCACGAGAATTAGTCCATGTGAGAATACCGTACCAAAAATTATATTGAATTTTGTAACCTTTCAGAGTTTTATAATAACAAAATTATTGAAGTTTTAAATATTATTATTGAAAAAATAATATCCAAAATATAAAATATGTATCATTCTTTCTTAATACACATCTAATACATTTTTTAAAACAAGACTTCCATGAGTCTTATTTTAAATATTACTAAAAATCTCTTTTAATTAAATGTTTATCCATCTAATATTTTATTTTAATTCTTTTGTATATAAAAAAACGACATAAATTTGAAACATAATAGAAGTGTTTCAATCCTTATAAAAAATATGAAACAAAATATCAGGAGGTGTGTGAAGAAACTACTGCTACTTTGCATACCTATTAAACCCATCACACCTCATTCCTATGTGATACAAATACAAATAAGGTTAGTCATTCCTCTCATCCAACAACAAAGTTATCACTCCCAACATTATTTAAGAATTAAAAAATTCCTGTAAGTAGCAACTGTTACATATTTCTAGTCAAATCCTATTGTATCTTTCCAAGTCCATAAGCTAATTTTGTTCAACTCTTGAAGTTCCTTCATCTTCCTTTTCATCTTGCATACCATTCTTCAATGTTGATTTTGTACTTAGTAGATGCCAATTTCCAATTGTATATCCAATAAGTTCACTTCAATTGCTTCTATTTTACTTTTATAGAGATTTACTTTTAAATCCACTGCTAGCTCAATCAACATCTTAGAATGCTCTTGACTACCATTATAATTTGTGTGTTAGCTTTACATATAAATATTATATCATCAACATATTTCATCACACTTATGTTGACATCTCCCTTGCCCACCTTTATTGCTTCAAACAGACCTTTAGTCTCCCTAACAGTCCCAAATAATCCTTCTACTGTGATTAGAAAGAGAAATGGGACCAAAGGGTCACTTTGCCTTATTCCTTTTTTAGGCTTAAACTCCCCTATGAGACTTCCACTAATCAAATTCATATTGACAATGACCCTAAACCACCCCTTATCCACTCCATCCATTTTTAACAAAAATCCAACTTTCCCATCATATATTTAAAGTAACTCCAATTAACTAAATCATTTTTTTTAGAATTTGTAAAGGTTTTCTTATAACTTGAATGTTTTGTGTTTTTTAATCGAACAAAATTTTTATTTGATATTTCTTAATTTTATCTATGTCCAAAATTTTATCTATGTCCAAAAGTCCTTAACATTTAACACAAAAAGAGTTAGCATATTATTAGGATTATTTTTATTATAAATGCCTCTTTGTATAAAAAGATTCCACTTATAAAGAATAGAAAGTACAAAAAGAGAATAAATTTATATAAAATGGTCTTTGCTCATAACAACTATATATATGCTTTTTTTAATGTGCTAAAGGATGGGACCGAAATGTTCTTTCCATTTCTCTTAGTTTTATTGTCAAGAAAATTTTATACATTTAATAATCTCTAAAAGTGGGAAAAAAACTGAAAAATCCCAATGAATGTCTCATAAAGCCCTCTATGGAGAAAAAACTTAAAAACTTGAGTAACTTGGTATATTGATTTGATGAAAACTTACAATCAGACAAGGTAAATATAGTAATTTAGAAAGCATAAAGGTGTTGTGACATATATGTTATGTTAGTAATATGAGTTTCAATAATAACAAACACTATAAGAATAATTAAAGAAAATAACAAAGTGACATATATGTTAGTAATATGAGTTTCAATGATAACAAACACTATAAGAATAATTAAAGAAAATAACAAAGTTTAGGTACATGGTAAATAGAAAACAACATGTAGCATAGCCTGATTAACGATCATGCAAGAATAAATGTATTAAACTATACACTAATACATCAGATAGACCATCATAATTGAATGGACGAAATAAGAAGGTGAGGTCACATTAGACAAAAGTGTTAGATGATACAAATACAACAAAGAAGAATTAGACAAATAGATAAACACACATAACAAATGGAATGTCAAAACACATTCTTTCCATAGATGATCTATCATCACAAGGAGTATCTATAAACTTAATGCTTACATTTATAATTATGATTTCAAATATGTGGTTTGAATTTATTGAAATATAATTTAAATTGTTCCAAACAATAAAAATCATTTAAAGAAAAAGTTTTTATATAATTTGAATTTGTTTGTCACATATACAAATTCATACATTAAATGCAATCAATTACGATTAGATTTGATTGATTATCATTATTGACGAATATGAACCTGCATGAAGTATTGAACAATTAAAAAGCAAAAAGTAAATCCATACAACTTTCAAATTTTTATGAGAAAGGAAATTGAAAAGAAGAGGGAGACTTGTGAAGAACATGACCAACATCTCTTCTCTCAACATTTAGAAGTGTTGGGTATATGGAAAGTTTTCAAATGAATTGAAAAATTCACTAAACACATCAAAGAAGAAAATATTTAGTATTGATAGAGACTTTAACGGACATCATTTAAATGATGATATAAAGACCTTGAAGCTGAAGATGAAAGAAAGGAAACACCAATGAGCAAGGAACAAGTTATTAGCTTAAATATAATACAATAGAATTCTTATTTCAGTCTCTTGTTTGTCAATTTTTTGAGAGCAAACCATTGTAAATTATTCACATTGTGAAGGATACTTTGATAGATCTCTCTTGTGATAATATTTTCCTTTTTATTGTGAGAGGTCTAGTTCTCAAGGGGAGATTAAGACTAGATATATGGAGATGTTTGTAAACTCGTTCCTAGTAAGGTGTTAAAATTCATTATCTGGAGCTGTTAAAATACTTGTTTCTTAGAGAAACGTTAAAACTCGTTACCTGAAGAGGTGGAGAATACTTATTTGTTGGAGAGGTGTTAAAACTCGTTGATAGTGAAAGCTCTTAAGCAACTTGCTTAAGGGGACTAAACATAGCCCTATTTGTACAGTGCACCTATATAAATCTTTGTTTACTTCTCTCTTGTTTATGCTTTGTTTATATCATTTTTGAATTGTCCATTTTTAACAATTTATGTTCAGGCTCCATTCAAACCCCCACTTTTTGGAGCCAACTACAACTACATAAGATACTAAGCAATGACGTAATAAGGGCGGAAGAGGAAATGTACGATAAGCTATGAAAAACTAAAGCCTTTCCCACAAGTTTGTTTTGTATTTGGAGAGCGCTACAGAAAAGGCTACTGACATATGGCAACCTGCTAAAAAGAAATGCAACCGAGTGGTATAGGTATCCAATATGTGATACACAAGAAGAAACAATCAACCACCTATTCTTAACATGCAAGGTTGTAAATAAGATTTGGAAGATGTGTGATATGTGGATAGGAACACATGTAGTACGTCATGCGTGGAGAGCAATGTGGGTGGACATAATCGAGCTTTTTTGCATTAACACAAATAAAAACTTGAGCATGGTTAACTTGGCATAAATTTACACACTATTGATTTTGGTTTCAAGGGGAAGACAAAGGCTGTATTGTGCTAACTCGGATGAAGTTTTAAGAAAGGACTAATGACTATAAAGCCAAGTGAACATATGCATGAACAATATTATGGATGAGGAACAATATTATGGACGATTTATTCAAATCTCTTATGCAGATTAATAGAATTATAAATTATAGATTAATAGAATTATAAATTATATAATTATGCAATCGACCTTGAGAAAGAAGTATGGAAGCAACTGGGGAAAGAAGTATGGAAGCAACTGGGGACCAATGTGGAGGATATCATTTATGTTATGATGATCGGAGTTACCATTTATCTTATGATGATCGAAGTTACGATAAATATTCTTAAGAAAGAAGTATGGAAGTGACCAAATTGAATTTAGAAAGGCCACAATTACAGTAATTATATCATATTATATTATTTTTATTTTAAAAATAAATTTTGTATTTTTTAATCTAGAAAAAAATGAATAATTTTTATTTTTGTGTAAAAGTTGAGAGGCCTCTTAAATATTTTAATCTAGTTTATTATTTATTAATGATAAACAAAAATTCTTACAAGTTTTTCGATGAACTCACATGCTCACTCAATACTTTATATATTTTCCTTTGTAAAATTTCGTATTTTTGTACTTAGATTATCACTACAAGGAATTCATTAATTTCAATACATATTTTTATATTTTGCATGTAATAATGTGGTTACATTTTGTACGATTTCAGACATAGTCACGAATAAATATATGGGTATGTGTACCTAGGAGTAAAGATTAAAATATTTGTAAGTATCTTAAAAGAATTTATTTTTAACACAGCTACAGCTACATACATACGTATGTCTCGATATAATTCGTTACAATTATTTCTTAATAATGAAAAGAACGCCATAAGTTATTATCACTCATTTTAAGATAGGAGTTGTGACGGATCTTATTCTAGTGATCCAAAAAAAAAATATTAAGAAAATAATTTTTAATAATTTCTGAAAATACTAAAAAAACAACCATTAATAATTAAAAGTAAAATCCTTACATAAAGTTAATTTCAAAGCAATATTATGAAAAGTAATTGGTAGAATTATCCCCGAATTAGTCAACCACCCCACTCATTAGGCTGAATTCGATTACTTCCACAAGTAATTGTCAAAAAAATTGAAAATATCATATTCAAAAGAGATACCTATAAAAATCATATATCACTTGGTCCCACCATGATAGCAAACCCACGTTATCTTTTATCAACGTGGGTGTACTTCTTAAGTGTCAAATAAGGTAAATTAATGTTGGGAAATATTTTGCAGAAACTTTAGGGTCAACACAACCATTTTTTCTAGGTATAAATTGATAAGTACCCATATGTGTAAAATTTATACGTTGATTCAATCACTTTCAATAACTTTATTAATTTCATAATAATTACATTAGAAATCGTAAATAACTTTTAGATAAACAAAAGTGTAATAAAGTTTTGAACAAAAGTTTTAGTGATTTAGAATATATGTGCTCATAATCTAGTTTTTAAAAAATACTTAGAAAAATGAAACATGTCTAAACTAATTTTGTTTGTATGTTTAACAACTTTTACACCCGGAAAATAAAACTCCTTTCTAATCAAGGTTCTAGGCTTAGCTCTTAGACTATTACTTCTCATATAGAGTGATGATGCACTCCCAGATAGCTTACATACTAATAGAATTGGTAAGGTTAATTAATTGAGGTTAATTTTATCACCATGATTAACACGAGGGTGCAAAAATATCTAAATTTTTTGTTCTGTCTAGCAACAAGAACAAGATATGCTGATCTTGTTTTGTGCTTTTGTGAAATACTGATGGGTCTATGCCATGCACAATTGTCTAAGGATTCAGATCCACGTAAGCATATCATTGACATGATAATGTTAAATTATCATAAGAAATATTCACATATTTTTAATTGAAAAAAGAAAAAAAGAAAAATTGCCCTTTATCTTATAATTAAGATTTATTTTCATCCTTTGTTTTTTAAAAATTATTTTAATAATTTCTCTTTTAAATGTGGGTCAAGAAATGGTGATATGACAATACTTTGATTGATTTAAGACGCGAAACATTTATCTCTAGATTAAGCTATAAAATAATCAACATGGTGATAATCACATGCAATCAGAAAATTGGAAATTGTAGTATCATTATTTTGTTGCTCACGAGACTCGTTTTTCAGATCAAATATTGTTCAAATAATTTTTTTTTTATTTGAACATCAATTGAATTTTATAATTTTCATGGAAGGGAATCTATTGGAACAAACTATTTCATGTCATAAATCAATAAAAAAAAATGGTCATAAGTTATGTCTCAAAATCGAAAATAATCATTCTTTCGTAAGAACCAAATTGACATAAATTTTAAAAGGCAATAAACCATTTTTTAAAATAAACTAAAATGATTCTTAAACATAAAATAAAAGGCAAAAATATAACTCAGTCAAATGAAAATTACATAAAATTAAATTAAATAGATATTTTAAATAATCAAATTTAGTCTAATAATTTTAGTTAAACAACTGTCAATTGACACATTCCTTATCTGTTAGTGATGTTCCATTACGGAATTCCTCTTTACATGTGGGTTTTGGTTAGTGATAGAGACATTATTTTGTATATATAACAGACAGCTTACCAACTACAACTAAATATAAACAAGTAGCTTTGCTATAAAGTGTTAAAGACACATCTTCATCTTCACGTTGCATAGGTGTAGCTTTCATATATCTTATGGACTTTAATTGAATTATTGAACATGGTTCCTGTGTTTCACAATGTTTTTTAACCTAAAAGGGGTAATGAAAATGTGAGACATTAAATTATGTTTGTTTATTTGGTGAAAAATAATGATGCAGAAACTACTAAAGAGATAAGCACCCCAAATTCTGATTTGATGTTTGAATTCCCTCATGTATTTGTTGTGATGGAATTTGCATGTAGTGGTACTAGTTAAATGGCACATGTGACAAAAACATGATAGAAGTCCAAGATCTTCAATTAATTTTCATAGCAAAGATTTTGAGCATTTCTTTCATGGGAAAAAGTTACAATTTTGAGAATGATATTCTTGTAAGTACTGTGATGGGAAAGGTTATTCTCTTTAAATATGTTTTGTAAAATTTGAAGTTTAATTATATATTTAATTTTTGAAATATAGAATGAATTCCGTGTTGATCTTCTAAATTAAAAAAAAAAATAGCACTTCAATTTATTTTAAAAAAAACATGTTTTAGTTTCTAAGTACTAAATTCGAGAGACAAAATTATTTTTCAAAACTATTTAGTCTCTAAACAATGAATTTAAGGGACCATAACCACATTACTCATAAACTAAGATTAAAATATGTTTTAAAATTTGTAAGATTGAAATCTAATTTACTCTAAATTTAAAGAACTAAGAATATAATTAAACATCTGTTTCACTTAAAAAGATAAAATACAGTGAAAGTGAAAAGTTTCATTAGAAAAGAAATTTTCCATTAAAAAAAATAAATTCTCTCTCTTTTTATACTAAAAAAAAAAACATAAACTAGGTGCTACAAATTCCTACAATAAATAATGTACAAATGTTTTTTTATAACTTCTACCAACATTTCCAAATTCACATTCTCCATATATTTAAAGCAACTACACTCTTATATTACAATTATCATTCCTTTATAAAAGGATCACATTACAGAATCTGATACAGTTGAGAGGTATTCTTTTTCGGTGACCATTAGTTCTGGCAGATTAAGCTTGGGAAAGTTCTCAGAAGTGCTGGTTTATTTGTGTACAATTAGGGAAATGAAGGGTAGGAATCTACATTGTTGGTAGTGGAGTTGGAATCACATTCTCTAGAATGATAGCAATACAAAATTTGGTATAATATAAGAAAAAGGAAAAGGAAAAAGAAGCATTTTACAGGAACATTGGAGCATTATTCTTCATTTGCGGGGACAACTGCTTTACATGCAATATGCTTTACATGATTTACAGTTTACTTTATATGAATTAACATCTTGAACCAGAAATGTTCCTCAGATTTTGTTTACTATTTGACTACGATGGTTAATAAGTTAATTAGAAGGTGAAGTTTTTCAGTTATGTTATTTAGGTAGAAGTGATTTTGTTTAGTAAATTTAATTAAAATTGTAGGATAGGACTATTTATTAAATTAGTTGATAATTATAAGGTGATGTAAAAAGACCATTTCATCTTATTTTAGTTTTGTAGATTAACAATATGTATTTAAGTAGTTATATGATTTCAAATTTTATTATTATTGTCTAAATATTAAATATTTAATTGAAAAAAAATTAAAATATATAGAGTAAGAGAAAATACTCAAAAGTAATATTATAATTAAAATAAATATTTAGGATGCTTTTTGTTTTATTTAATTATATTATTTTCAAACAAAATACAATTTTAAGGATTTTGAGATAAAATAGAAATAATACTACTACTATTATTATTAATAATAATAATAATAATAATAATAATAATAATAATAATAATAATAATAATATTATTATTATTATTATTATTATTATTATTATTATTATTATTATATCTTCCAGAGTAAACATACTTTTCCTTCAAATGAAATTTTTTATATCCACTATTTCAAATATTATATATAATACAACTAATGTAGAATGACCTTTTCTATATTGGTTATGTCAATAATTGATGTAAAAAGTGAGACCCACGATACAAATGGCCATAATGTACTACGTGGTGTTCTTTTAAAAAAAGTTTGTTTGATTTTAAACTCATGTAAGAGCAAAAAAAAATTATACAACCAAATAAATTAATTCTAAATTTCATTTAAACAATAAATATGTCTACCAACACATTTTTCACTTAACAAATCTTAAAAAATGAAAATATAAAAACTAGTAATTTCTAGCTGAAAATACTTTGCTCACTCATTACAAATTTTTTCAATTATTACTGTGCTGAATGATTCTCCATCAACAAATATTTTCAATGTAAATAATATATAATATTTTTTTATTATTTAAATTTGAAAAACAAGTGAGTCAATTCTTAAAACTTTTAAGTATATAATTATCTGATTTAAAAAATTTGTAATACCTATGGTCCATATATAAACGTACTTGTCATGCTTAAAGTTTTTTTTTTTTTTTTTTTTTTTTTTTTTTTTTTTTTTTTTTTTTTTTTTTTTTTTTTTTACTTATTGTTAAATGTGATTGATACTTAATAGAAATTTCTTTTTAACCTATTCATTTAAATTTACGAGGTGAATATTTCTTACTTTTTGAGTTACTATAATATTATAGTCAAATCAATTAAGTTAATAGTTGATGAAACTTACTTTTTTTATTTTTTTGAATAAATGAAAGTTTGAAATAAAAAAAAAAAAGGAAATCGTTACTATAAAGATTATTAAACAAGTACATATAAAAGAGTTAGTATGAGCCTCTTGATCTAGATAATATGTTGTTGATCTAAAGTCTCATATTTTTTTGTCCTTTCTGCTTAGTGAAACATCTCATTTTTTTTGTCATTTCCACTTAGTGAAACATCATGCCGTGTAGTGAAAAGTTTGCTTGATCGGAAAAAGACGAAAAGAAAAAGATTGTTATAAGGAGAAGAAAATTTGCACTTTCTAAGGTATTGTTTGCATGCTCTAGATGCGGAGAACCTAGGAGAGACATTCACCTTCAACATTACAATGTCTTCCTTTTTCTTTTTCTTTACTTAAAATGTCTTTGAATAACTAATTTATCATTTAATGCGGTTGGATGTAATGAAACTTGAATCTATCCAGTTTCCTTTATATTTCAACATATTTATTGTTATAACTCTTATGTTCTACCTTTATGCTTTACATGCATGCATCAATGTTTTGTTTAATTTCATTATTGAAAAATATTTTCAAAGTTGTAGACTTAAAGTTGAACAACCAAAGAAATTTCATATTGGATATAATATTTGGTGTCTTGATCGTTCAAGCAGTACTTATTCTTCAAGCAAATCATGTGTTAAAAAGAATTAAGGGATAATAAATTTTACATTAAGATTTGATCTCTTTCCATTAAACAGTCACTATTTGAGTAAATCAATTGTGTGAATTGAAGAGTCATGATAAAACTTAGATTAAAAACTTGGAGATTATTTGTTAGGAAAAGAGAATGACTTGATTAAATCAAGAGGAGGATAAATTGGGTTTCAAAACTTTTTCTAAAAGTCTTACCTTGCTTTAAATTCTTTTCAAACTTAGAAGAAGAATGTAGTTATAAATGAAATCAAAGTTGGTTTAAGAATTGGGTTCAACAAAACTAAAACTAAAAAAGAAAGAAAAGAAAGCACAAGGAGATTTATAATACTTTAGATCCTTTAATCATACGTATCGTCTCAATAATTTAACCTTAGAATTGTTGTTTCTACTAACTTTTACAATATTGTACAAAGAATCAAGTCATGAACAATTTCAAGATGATATACAACATCCACTACAAGAAATTATTGATTTACTTACAAACTTTTATCAGTAGTTAACTTTAGTATACCTACGAATCGTAAGTAAATTTGGCATTACTTACAGACTTTACCTATTTTTCTGGTTTAATCAATTATTACTGAGATAATTGATTATCCTATTATAATCATCATTAAGAACAATGTAATTGATTAAATTAAAATATAATTAATTATTATGTTCTAAAAACCTTTTAAGTGAATTTTTCTCTTTCTGAAAAACATTTTAACTTATTTTATCTTGATTGTGAGTTGATCTCATGAATACCTTTGTATGAGAGACTTATAAGATAGTTACACAATAAACCATTCTAAACACATTTACAACATCTTCATCCTCATTTTTCATCATCATAACACCATCTCTTTGAGACTTGAGCATCTTCAAGTCTAACATTATTGTGTTAAGTTCATAAAATCCAACCTCAATAATCTTTTTATATCTTTATACACCATTTTATATGCTTGCAAGTCTTTGAGAAAAACTATAAAAATCTTCGCTTAGTTTGTTGTCCTAATACTAAGATTGTAGTTAGTTTTCTTGTTTCAATTTTAATTGAAAGTTCTCAGGTCTTAATGAATATACAAATAGTCCAACTAGTACAGATTCTTGTGGAGACTAGATGATTTATTAATGTACTATTTTGATGGATATGCTTGTCAAGAAGTTAACATATATTATACTATTATATAAATTTTAACTAAATTAATTATTTAAAAATCAACAAAATTTTATGCTATATATTTAGGTGTCAAAAAATGAAATTGCATACATATAGATGTCCTCGACAAGAGAGTTAAAGACTTTGTCCTAGTTCTTAGATAATGGTTGATCACCAACACATGACAGAAAAAGTTAAATGGTTGTTACATAGTATTAGAAACATTATACTTGTAAAAGGTTTAAGAATAATCTAATTAACATAAGTTGATTTTGTGAAAATGGATATGCTATAGCTTTTAACAAAGATTTATGCATGACCAAACATAGTGATGAATTTGCACTATTCTTTTTCAAAAAGGAAACATGAATTTTATATTTTTCACTTTGAAGAGTTAAACATTCAAAATGTAACATGTTTGATTTCCAAAAAAGACAACAAATTGTTATTGCATAATAAACTTGTGATGTTGAACTTAGGAGGATGAGGAGGATCTTGATCAACTCAAGCAGTGTTGGAGAAGAGAAACTCCAAGGAAATACAAGAACATTTGTAAGAAGCAAAAAGAACCATAGAGAAACCCATTTGTGTTGTATTAGTTTCAAAGTAAAAAATCATATGTAAAGAATTAATTGAAAGGGAAATGGATTGACATAAGGAAAGGACTCAGAATACACAACCTTTAATCCAATAACTAAACAATAAGTGATAACATATTTTGCTATGATGGCAAGTGCACCAGTCGCTGTAATATCCCATATTTTTCATATAGTAGTAACTATATCATACAAAAATTCAATAATAAACATATGTACAAATATTCATACATTCATAGTATTATTTCAAAATATACCTCTCAACAAGGGATTTAATAGAAATATACTCATAGAATCATAAAATAAAACAAATAAAGTTTCTCTATTAGCTCACTGAGGAGTCACATCACGTGTCAAATCCTTTGCTCACGTGTAACACACAATTATTGCAGATTTAAAACAAAAATACAAACAAACACAGAAGTAGGTTAAACTAGAATTAGAAAGAAAATAATATAAGTGTAAATCTTTGTTTCAAACAAGTATAAAATCACAATTTTACATATTTTAATCTCATATGGCATACTATATTAATCACCTGTCTATATTATCAAATTCAATATCATAACATAACCCCATTGAATCTCACACAGACACTCGAGTCTAGTTTTGAAAGACTTGTGCACTGAATTAGACTCAGAAGTTTTCACCTGTCATACTATCATTCCATCTGTTACGATCAATTCCTATTTCAAACCTCAGATACAATTTTAATATGCATAGGGTTAGTCCATATGTCCTATTCCGATAAGTTCATATTTCAAACTTCGGACACAGTTATATGAACCTCTTTCGACTCTCACCACTTGGTAATCTTTATCTATATAATTCCAATATACCAATAGAGTTAGGATACATCGTTCCAGACAAATCCCCAAAAAATGCACAACCTAACCATCTCAACACAAGTATCTCCTTTCTTAAAAATACTATGTAGTGATCACACATCACATCAAATACTATCAGTTTATCATCAAATATCATCAAAGAACTTCTTTACATGTATCTACTAAATTTATCAAAATTAACTATCTTTATATTTTCAACATCAGTTCCGAATTCACAACACTTTAAAATCATCAAACACATATATATAATTCGACAATCAATTTCTATAAGAAAGTTTATAATTGGCAATCGTCATCCCTACATCCGGATCTTCTAACCTAGGCTTTTATTGAAAAATAAAATTAGTTTCCTTACCTAAATTCACAAAAAAGCTCCAAAATTTAGAGACCTCAAAGATAACCTAACTTGCACCACATAATCCTGATCAACGACCAAAACACATTATCAGACCTTGAATTAACCAAGACTAATCCTGATGATAGAAACACTACATGCAACTATAATCTATACTCAAGTGACTAAAAAGACGTGAAAATTGGCTCAAAGGAAAAATGGCAGAAAATAAACATACTCAATCTAAGATTTTGATCGGACAATCTTACTCTAATCACCACTACGAGTATGATGGCAAGCTCTGATTGTCAATCTGATGATAGATGAGATCAAAAATCTATAGAGAAGGCAGAGAATTCTAAAGGGAAACAACTTTAGATAGATGGTGGAGTTTATAAAAAAAAAATGAAACTTGAATACTAATTTTCGTATTTATATACATTTTTCTCGTTTAAAAAAATATTTAGATGTCATCTTATTTATCTAAACATAAATTTTAGGTTTGAATACATTTTTATTCTATAGTTACTTTCTATGGTCTTACATTCTCTCCAACAACAAAAAAAATTGTCTTCGAAAATTAACATATTATAAAAGCAATAAAGAAATATTTCTCTAAGGGTTTCCTCCATCTCTCAAGTTGAAACACTAAACTTGGCATCTAACACAATAAATCTTATAATAGAGCAAGCAACAATACAACAACTCTATAATTGAGATCTAACGTCCTTCAAAAGTAGACATCTCAAATTCACTTAAAAGTTGTGTCTATCAATACTATCAAAACATTAACATAAAGAAAAAACTTTACATTACATTCCAAGTTATGTTTAACATCAAATTTGATACAAAATCTAATTAATCAATCAACACATAACTTTTAAATATACTCTAAACATGAAACCTAAAGATAGATATTTATCCTGATTGAGTCATGAGTGTACACCCTCACTACTTGATCAAGATTCTTTTTCTTCTTAATCATTTCATCCTCATTCATCACAATCAACTTAACTCAAATCCTCTAATACAATTATACAATCTTGTAACATCCCATATTTTTCATATAATAGTAACTATATCATACAAAAATTCAATAACAAACATATGTACAAATATTCATACATTCATAGTACTTTTTTAAAATATAGATCTCCATAGAGGATTTAATAGGAATATATTCATAGAATCAAAAAATAAAATAAAATAAAGCTTCTCTATCAACTCACTGAGGAGTTACATCACCTGCCAAATCTTCTACTCACGTATAACACATAATCATTGCAGATTTTAAACAAAATACAAGCAAACACAAAAGTAAGGTAAGCCAAAATTCAAAAGAAAATAATATAAGTACAAACCTTTGTTTCAAACAAGTATAAAATCACAACCTTACATACTTCAATCTCATATGCCATATTATAATCAGTACATATGTATAGTATCAACTTAAATATCATAACATAACTCTACTAACTCTCACACATAGACACTTTACTTTACTTCCGGAAGACTAGTGCAATAAATTAGACTCAGAGGTATGCACCTATCATACTACCATTTTATTTGTTCTAATCAGTTCCTATTTCAAACCTCCGATACAATTTCCATATGCACGGGATTAATTCATATGTCCTATTTCAATCAAATCATATTCCAAACCTTAGACATGTGTATATGAACCTCCATCGACTCTCACTACCTGGTAATCTTCATCTATATGATTCCAATATACTAGTAGACTTAGGATACATCCTTTCAGACAAATCCCCAAAGAATGCACAACCTAATCATCTCAACATAGGTATCTCCTTTTTTGAAAATACTATGTCGTGATCACACATCATATCAAATACTATAAATTTATCATCAAATATCATCAAAGAACTTCTTTAACATCATAACTACATATATCTACTAAATTTATCAAAATTAACCATCTCTATACTTTCAATATCAATTCTGAGTTCACAACACTTGAAAATCATCAAAGACAAATAAATAATTCCACAATCAATTCCTACAAGAAAATTCAGAACTAGGGGCCACGTCACCCCACATCCAGGTCTTCTAACCTAGGATTCTATTGAAAAATAAAAATAGCTTCCTTACCTGAATTGACAAAGAGCTTAAAAAAACTAGGGATCTTGAAGATAACCTGAGTTGAATCACATAATCTTGATCAACGATTGAAATATATCACTAGAACCCTAAATTAAAGAAAACTAATCTTGATGATAGAAACACTACATTAAACCACAAACGTAAACTCAGGTGACTAAAAAGACTTGAAAACTGACTCAAAGGAAAAAGGGCACAATATTAACTTAATCTAAGATTTTGATCAGACAAAGTTACTCGAATCGCCACCACAAGTCTAATGCCAAGCTCTGATAATCAATCTGAGGACAAATGAAATAAAACATCTATAGAGAAGACAAAGAAGTCTAAAGGGAAATGATTTTAGAGAGATAGTGGTTTTTATAAAAAAAAATGAAACCTGAATACTGATTTTCCTATCTATATAAACTTTCGTTGTTAAAATAAATATATTTAGGTGTCATCTTATTTATATCTAAAGATAAATTTTAGGTTCTAATATGTTTTTATTCATGAGCTATTTTCTAGGGTCTTAGAGTCGCAAACATAGCAAGTAACAAATATTGTTCTTTTCTAAGGGATTTGTGCAACGCGACAATTTAGACGATTATAATAAATTTATACTAAAGAAATAATACATAATTAAAATGGTGTGCAAAAATTCAAACAAGTAAATACTTTTAGTGTTTTTATATCAAAACTTGGAATACAAAAAAAAGGGTAAACGATGAATAGAATGAAATTGCTAGGGTTATATTTCACCAAACCTCACTCTCATGAAAATGGTTTGCTTCTTTTCAATCAATTATGAATGTCATCCAACAATAGCATTCAACCCCAATTCCTCAATAGATGAGTATAAAATTATCTATTAACTGTCAATTACTTGATCAATTATATATTTGTACTTTTGCTACAAGGTTCACAAGACAAAAAACAAACCTTACTTTACTCTTAGACACAAGCTTTCATCTTGTATTTTGATTCAGATACAGATTATAGATGTTTTCCAATACCCTAAGAATCAATAATCAAGTCACAAATCAACACGACAGGCCATGAGCATAAAAACATAATACTAACATATTGAAAGAAAAGCTTTTATGATAAGATATAAATAAAAACAATATTGATTGCAAGAGAGTTCCATCTAATTACGTCTAACCCCAACAATAATGGGTTTAGATCCTCATATTCATGAGAAGACCAAACAACCACTAACAACAATGGAAGAGGGTTGATTAAACCCAAAAACCTTAAGCTGCCTCCGAGTATGACTTTTTATGATATTTGGCCGAAGGTGCAAATCCTAATGTGAAAGGTTTCTTAAATAAAATATGTTTATCAGTGCTTTCGCCCAGCCCAGGAAAGTGGCTCGGCCATAATCGAATTTTGTTGCGATTTGGGCCCAAATTTTAGCATCCTAAACTCGACTCAGCTAGGTAAGCTCAACCTAGTGGCCTCCAACTCAGCTTGCTGAGCCCACCCATCCCAACTGTCAGTATCAACATTCCAACTTTGTCCTTATTTTCTCCAATCTTACTTTTCTTGACTTGAAATACCTCCTATTGATTTATTTAACAAAATTAATGGGATTTGGCATAATATTAGATTAAAAATTCAAGTAATTAATTATTTATAAGAAGAACAAATTTTTTATAAAAGAGAGAAAAACATGGGATTTAACATGTTTCAAGCTTATAAATAATTGATTTCTTTATAAAAATAAGTCCAAAAATATCATATAATTTAACTCTATCAATACATTCAAGGAGGTTCACCACTTGAGAAAGCTTTTCAAGATAAGAACCAAAATAATAGTATATAACTCTCAAATTCTCAAAGTACACAAAGGAGAATTCCATTCAATATTCATTGTGTGTTTTACAATTGAAGGAGATTCCCTTATATAGTAGATGAGCATGTCCAAGGAGCAGAAAGTGAAACAAAAATGAGTTAACTTTGTTAATCAATAGTTAACTCCACCAAGCATGTTTGGCACATGATAATCTCTTAAAATTAAGGAGTACAAATGGGTAGTTTTTTTGAATCTAGGGAATGATTACATGCAAGAAGCATTAATGACTCTTGGATGAGTTACATGTGAGACACTTATCTTCTCTCTAGTGGTCACAAGAAGACTCTTGAAAGCTTGAAGAGTATAGAAAATAATGCACTTTGAAAGTGGCATGTGGTAGTTAGAAGCTCCAAAAGACACTTCTAACCTCAAGAGTGCATGAATTTTGTCTAAGTCTTCTCTCAAGTTCATAAAAAGACTAAGAAACTACAAATATACATGTCCTTTAAGCTTCTCTTCCAAAGCTTGGAATCTTCCTCTTGATAGTCTTCATAAAATTGAATCTCCTTTTTTTACTTCTTTGATCGAAGCTGTATTCAGTCAAATAATTGCAATTAAATGCAATACTAGGAAGTGACTCCTAGGTTTTTGTCAAAGGATTAAACACACAAAGGGGGGGAGGAGTTCGTGAGATAATCAAATTTAATAAAATAAAAACCAATGATCGAATTAGATTTCCTTAACCTCTTGATTAGTTTGCAGTCCGCTTATCACAGGATACAAAAATTCATGTTCAACTTACCAAACCTGAATTCCAACCCGAATTAATTAACTAAGCGAGAATTAACACAATTTTTTCTTATGCAAATTCAGCATTCACATACATAATTTGTGACTCACTCCATTAAGCATGAACAGAGACACAAATTTCTTTTTAACTGAAACATTAAGCATGAAACAGTAAAAACATTCAACACGAAAATAGAATGATGAAGAATTAAGAGACGAAGGGAGAAAAAACAACACAATAGCAACCTCAAAGTTTCATTGCAATATGAATCAAAAGGATAACCTTATAATTTAATCTTCAATTAAAGTCGAATGAAGCAAACAAAGATTAAACATAAAATAGAAATGAAGTAGAAAACAAAAAACGAATACAACAGGGACTGTAAATGACGAAGGTATGAATAGAACAAAAAAATTCCTAGAGAAGAATTGAGAGGAGGAAGTTGCGCCTCTTGTTTTCCAACCATTTTCTATTTTCCTCTTTCTATTTTCACCCCCTTTTCTTGTCCTGGTGGCTAGACCTAATTTAGTCCTCCATACTAAACTTAACGGGCCTAAGTTTTTCAGTTCTGGCCTAACCAAAAAAAAGAAGAAATAAATACAAAAAACTAAAAAGAAAAAATCTGATGCAGTGGTGATGTGGCAACTCCTCTTAATTTTATAATTAATTTCCAAGATAAATAAAATACCCAAGTTGTCCTGAAAATAGTAATAATAAAATTAGCTCAAAAAATTCAAATTAATTAAAATTATGAATTTCTGGTCAATGAAACCCAAACAGTGAAATAGAGAAAATAATAGGCAGTTAAGCGTAAATCACTAATCAAAATAGGTATACAAGGACAAGTAAATAGGAGAAAATAATGACTCATCATTCTTTTTGTCATGTTTCTTGTATTTATTTTTGTTCTCTATTTTCAAGAAGCTCTTTCACATCCTTATTTATATTGACTTGGGCATATCAATATGTAACATGTTTAAAATCTTTTTAAAAAGTATCTATTTAAAAGGTTGCCAAAAATATCTTCAAAAACTCATTTTCTTTGTGAAGCATGTTAACAAGACAAGAAAATATGAAGTGATGCTAGATGAATAAGAATCAAATCAAGAAAAAGGAGATGATTTAGAGGACAATCAATAAGTCTTAATAAGAAACATGGGGAGAAGATTCATAAGAGGAAGACTCAAGATGATTGAAGAAGAAATTAAGAAGCAAAATCAATTTTAGTTTTTAAGAAGATTCTAGAATATTTTAAGAGGTTTAAGAATGTTTTAGAATCTCGTAGAATGTCAAAGGTTGAAGAACTAAAGCTTGGAAAGACAATGTGAAGATTGTAACTTCTTTCACATGTCAGTTTCAAGCACGTGTGACGGCTGCAACTCCACCTATATGTCACTTTCAAGGACATGTAATGGTTGTAACTTCCTTGACGTGTCACTTTCAAGTCATGTAATGGTTGTAACTTCCTTCACATGTCACTTCCTAACTAGTTATACATTTCATATAGGATTAACACATAATTAATTTATAACTTTGTCTAAACATGAGATTAGTTTTCATATCAAGCATAATCATTAGCTTAATGTAATCATTAGGCTTATGTTCACACAAATTTAATCATTAGTTTTGTGTTCAACTTAGTTATCATTAGAAATATATTCACATTGATTTTGACCCATTTCTTCATTACTTTTAGCTAAACCACAACACTTATAAATAAGGCTTTTCACTATCGTTAAAGAGGCACTTTAATTTTGAGAACAATTAGACTTGTAAGCTTCTTTGAGCATCTTAAGAGTATGGAACTCTTGTTCATTGGTTCTTATCCTCAAGAACTTCTTCAAGTAGTGAAACTTACTTACGCTTGTCCTTGAAATTCTCTTTAAGGTGGTGTGTGTTGACAATGATGATGAAGATATTTGATGAAGTCAAGTGATTTAGAATGTTGAAAAATTTGTGTTAGAATCTTAGATATGTGTGTTGATCCACTTGCAGTAGTCATGATTATTGAGATTTGCTCTAAGAATATTAATAAGTCAAATTAATATGTTTTCTTAAAAATTCTCAAGAACCTAGGAAAGCAAATCTTGGAGTAATCTTCTCTGTCATGTGATTGATCAGTAGTGTGATTCAATTGTTCTTTGAATCACAAAATCTTTTTTGCAACCTTTGGATCTGTTGTTTCATTGTTGTTGCGATTTTGAGTTGTAATTTTCAATTTCAATTGTTTGTATTGTTTCTAATTTGTAGGGGTGTAGTAGGGTGTTGCATAGTGTACTTTTGGTTCTTGTAAGGTGCAAGATTGTTTGTGTATTTTGTATTGAACTTTATGTTTTTAGTGGAGTCTTTGCTAGGTTGGCAAAAAAACTAGATGTAGCTATTGAGGAAGAGGAAACCAGTATAAGAACCATGTGTACTAGTTCTCTAATCTTGGTTCTTTTAGTGGTTTTCAAATTTTTGCATAATTTGTAATAATAGCAAAATTTGATTAAACTAAAATTGAATCTTAATTGATTGTTTTTATGAGGTAGCTGAAACCAGTAAAAACTAAAATTCATTGAAGCATTTGGTGACTTAGTAAACTCTTGGTCACCCTTGTAAACACATTGATTGACTATTTTTTTTTTTTTTTTGTTCTTTGGTGTTTCAATACGTTGATTGTAAGTTTTAATTCATCGTTTTTTTGTTATTCTTGTTCTCTATAATAAATAGAATTTATTGTCAAGATAATCAAACAAGAATTTTATCTAACTGCTCATGAATTGCGAGTAAATGTTTTTCTGTTGTTTATTCACCAAAATTGTTGTATATTATTTTCATTGAAGAACTTCATTCTTAAAATTTATTTTTTGCATAAACCCTATATAGTTCAATTCACTACCCCACCCCCTTTTGAGTCAATAGATCGTGTTATTTAGAATGTTATTATTAATGGTCCTTATGTTTCTAAAATTGTTGGTGGAGGTCAAACTTTTGACAAGTTGTGGTCTGATTGAAATGATGTTAATAGAAAAAGGCTTAACATGATTTCATGGAAAAAAATATTATAACTTTTGGTTTGAATCTTGATAAATTGTTTAGGGTATCACAATGTATTTTTGCAAAGGTGATATGGGACATCCTATCATGAAAGCACAATAGATGTCAAATGTGTTAAGAAGCATGCACTCATTCAAGAATATAAGTTATTTAGGATGCAACAAGGAGAAACAATTGCAGATGTATATAAAAAATTTACTCATATAGTGAATCATTTGATCAGTCTTGGTAAAGTGTTTAATAGGGAAGAACTCAACATGAAGATCTTGAAATGCTTTGATAGAAACTGGCAGCCAAAAGCATTGCCTTCTCAGAATAATGTTACATCACCCAGTAGCTCATGAAAGGAAGATGAAGAAATTAACCATGAGCTACATGATACATATAAGAATAGTGCAGGAGAAAATGAAACTAACGAACTCAAGAGGCTTAGACTTGAAACATAGTAATGTAGTCAATTTGATGAAAATATTGTTTTTAGAAAATTCAATCGATTGATTTTTAAATTCAATTGATTGAATTGTGACAATTTTTCTGTTTTAAAATAGTTTGACTTTATAAAACAAAGATAGCTTTTCCACTTAAGGGAGAATTGATACAAAACGAGATAGAGAGGTTTTTTTGTGCGAAATACAATGATAAAAAAAAGAACATTTGTGTGGGTCTATTCAATTTAAGTGGTTTTCTTTAAGAAAACATCAAGATTGTAGATCTTGAAGCTCTTCATTGGTGATAAAATTGTTTGCTTTGGTTCTGCATTGCAAGATAAGTTTCTGCACTGTTTTTCATCTTCTGTTTTGATGTAAAAGTGCATATACTGTTTTGATTCTTCATAATACATGTAATTATGAGTGGTTTGACTACAAATTGTATAGGGTTTACATTTGTAGGAGTGTAGTTGGGTTCTGCACTGTGTAATTTTGTTCTCTGCTGGGTGCATAGGGGTATTCTTGCAAGGTGCAAGTCTTTGTGTATTATATTGCTTGAACTTGGTGTTCTTGGGTGAATTTCTTTGCTAGTTGGAGAAGAGACTGGATGTAGCTCTTGTGGAAGAGTGAACCAATATAATTCTTGGTGTTCTTGCTCTCTCTTGACCCTATCTTTGATCGTGATATGATTCTACACATTTTTCTCACTACTGTCAAAAATTGAATTGATTGTTTTCGTGTTTCAATTAGTTGATTTTTATTTTTCTACATCTTTGAATTCTTTGTTCTACTCAATTTTGTATTTCGTAAAAAGGATTTCTGAAATCCGTTAACTCAAACTTGAATCAAACTGTAGAATTTGTAAACATATTGATTTAATCTTTGTAAAATTTCATTTCTAGATAAATCAATTAAGTATTGTTTAGATTCAATCAATTGTGTTTACTATTACTTCAATTCTTGAGTTTTTGTAATTGATTGAGTTTGTATTTTAATCAATTACATTTTATCTTTGACATTATATGACTATTTAAATTAACTATTTCTGTGATTGAATTGATTGTTTTTGTTCTATGCAGTGCTTTAGATAATTTTAGTTGATTGTTTTTTAAATTCAATTAATTGAATCTCGTTTGTGCAGTGCTGCGAGTGCCTTTTAATTGTTTGATTTTGTGATTCAATTAATTGATTTTGTGTTGTGCACTCAAAATTCTCACTATTGATTGTTTTAATATAAGACTTGCATTCTTTATAGTATTTCTTTCCAATATTTTGCGAAAAATGTTGACAGTTCAATTCACCCATCTTGAAGTCAGCATAACACTCTTTTAATACACTACAAGAAAAAGTTAAAATACTGATGGAACATATACGAAATTTTTTTTGTCGGTAAAATACCATTATCGACGAATTTTACCGATGGATATCATCTCTCGTTAATTATCGACAGATTTACCGACGGATTTAACTTCGTCTGTAATTAATATTTACTGATTTCTATAATATAATTAATATTTCTGATTTATCGACGGATTTATCGACGAATAAATCTGTCGGTAATTACCGATGGACTCAAAAAATCCGTTGGTAAATTTACATACAACCGATTTACCGACTGATTTTGGTTGTTTTGAAGGGATTTGTCCCATCGGAAATTTTGATTTTTTTTGTAGTGATGGGTATCAAGAGCTAGGGCTTGTATTTTACTCAAGTTTGATCCATGGCTGAGAACAAGTTACCCTTTGTAGAGGGAGCCTCAAGAAATAGGCCACAAATGTTTAGTGGTGTGAATTACCAATTTTGGAAAGTAAGAATGAAGATTTTTATTAAATCAATTGATATGGGATTTGGAATGCAATTGTGAATGGTTCATTTGTTCCTATGACTATTGTCAATGGTGTGAATGTTAAGAAATCTTTTCATCAGCTTACTGATGTTGAAAATAAAAAAAGTACTGTCAACACCTAATTTCATCCGCAGAGATAAAATTAAAAATGGACTTAAATAGAATAAAAAATTAAAGAAAAATATAATAAAAAAGTTTTAAATAAAAACATATGTTTTTATATAGTTAGTAGAATAAATAATAATAATAATAATAATAATAATAAAAAGAAGAAAATAAAAATGTTTGTTTAATTTGAATTTTTGAAATAAAAAAAATAAAAAAAAAATAATAACAAATATAGTAATAATAAAAATATTAAAAAATAATAAAAAATGTGTGCAAGATTAAGAATCAAATAACAGAAATAATAATAACAATAAAAAAAGAGAAATAATAAAATACGTTGAAATATATAATAAAAAAATTAATAAACAAGGCTTTTAAGTAATGAAAAAGTTGAATAAAAAAAAAGAAAACAAAAGGAAATAAATCTAAAGTAAAAAGAGAAAAATAAAGACATATTAAAAGTTAATGTAAAAAAAAGAAAAAACAAAAAAAAAAAAAAAAAAATTTAAAAAAAAAAAAAAAAAAAAAAAAAAAAAAAAAAAAAAAAAAAAAAAAAAAAAAAAAAAAAAAAAAAAATAAAAATAAATGTAAAAAAAAAAAAAAAAAAAAAAAAAAAGAAAATGTTTTTATGGTTATTGAAAGAAAAAAAAAAGAAGAAAAAAACTAATTACCAACGTTAATTCTAAAAAAATTGAAAAAAAAAGGTTTTAGAAATAAATAAAAAAAGATAAAAACTAACTTTTAAAATAATAACAAATAAAAGGAGTTAATAACAATGAAGTGAAAGAGAATGAAAAGGGGAAGAAGAAATTGAGTGACGTGGGAAAAGGTAGCAGTTAACATTAAAATTAAACGTATAAACTTAAAAAGGTTGGCTAATACCCTTTCAAGTCTCTTGACACACTTTCTGAATGTTCCAAAAGGACAAAAGAATGAGAGACTACTTAAGAAAAATTAACTAAGCAAGCAGCATTAACAAAAAAAAATTGAAAGATTTTAAAAAATTTTCAATTAAGGTTAGTAAAATAGGTCATTCCAACTCGTTTTGATTTAATCCACTAGCTTGCAAAAGAAATAAGGTGAGATGAGTCGATCCATCATACCTAAGTGAGTTGAAATATTTACCCGTTTTACAAATTCTTTATATATCGTTTTTCTTTTTTGTTTTTTTATTTTAATATATATATATTGAAAGGATTACTATTTTCATAAAGTTACTCTTTTATAATTAATAGTTGAAACTTAATTTATAAATATTAATGATTTAAATATAGTATTATTATAAATTAAGAAAAATAATCTTTAAAATATCTTTTAATTTTAATTTAAAAAAATAGTCCGTTGAAGTAACCACTTTATCATCAAATGTAATATGAAACTTATCCTCACATATGTGGTGTCCTAGGATTTATTTATTTCAACATAAGTTTCTAAAACTCAGACATGTTTTTCTAATTTATATTTTTTTTAATAGCTTAAAATAAATGTATAAATAAGAAGTACTTAAAAGATACATCAACCCATATACAAGACCATATTAACTCTGAGCATTATCCTTACAAACAATCTTTCAAAAAAACCTAAATAATAATCCTATATGCTCTCTATTTTTCAGTACAACAAATATGAAATAACTAAGGAATCTACTACCACCATTTAAACAACATTCTTTCCTGCATAATAAAAAAAGTCAAAAAGTTTTACACATCACATGACACTAGCACCAGTTTCTCCACAAGAGATTTTTTCTACTTCATTACTTATAAGTACCTTCCTATAACCACAATACAATTAAGTACCTTCCTAGAACCATAATACAATCTAGAGCAGAATATCAAGTAAAAACAAACATCATCTTAAGCAATAAATTTCAAGAACATAACATCCAATCAAATGTAAACTGAACTCTCTTTATTCTATATTTTAATTGGTACCAACCCTTAATTTCAGCAAGACAGAAAATCTCTACACTATTCACTATTCCATTTTTTATTCTAATACTTATTTCTTTTTCCTATCAATTGTGATTTGCAAGAATTCTAAGTTAATTAGAATAATATTTGTTTTTTCATATCAAAATTCTCACTTTCTTAAAGACAATAAAAATAGTTCGTATTCTTTTTATCATTGTATTAAAAATTATGCTCGAAAGAAAGTTATGATGAAAATACGGAACAGTAGAATGATTATTATGAATTTAGTAATTTTTAACAAGCTAGTTTGACTAATAAGGATTCTATGGTTTTGACTTATGAGGATTCTAAATATACGAGCATGGTATATACCAAATATATTTATTTTGATAAAAACCAACTTATAAATTATTAAATAAGGTATAAATCATCCAAAAATAACTTTCAAATTCGGAGAAATCTAGAAAGAATATTGTCGGTGTAATGGTCAAATCAATAATTTTAAATTAAAAATATAAATCCATTTAAAGGAGAAGATATAAATATTTTTTAAGTTTAGCTCAATTATTCTAAGGGAATAATTATATTCTTTTACTCTTTTAAAAGGAATGTTGAATAAAAACGACTGCACACTCAAATTAATTCAAAATAAACATTCTTAAAAAGGATGTGGAAGCATAATAAAAGCAACTTTTCTAGGGCAAACTCGTGAGAGGGAATAAAAAGAAAATGGTATTAGAAAATAAATCAAACTTACAATGTAGGAATCAGAACAATTGCTACTATAATAACACTGCAAAATCAAGTCAGATTATAAAGTATTATGAGACATCAACACTATCTCAGTAAAATTCTTAAAATGTATTTATAAACAGTGAATTATGTTTCAGTTTCCCTTTGCTTCCTCTCCAAGAATGGACAAGCTCACAATGGAGTACATGGATAACCACCATTGAAGAAGATATTTCCCTCTGCTTCTTCTCTAAGAGTGGTCATTTGGTTAACTACTACAAACTGTGGTAGAGCTGTGCCTACCAGACCAAGTGTTGCCATACTAGAGAGAACATGTGTATTTGCCATTAATTAATTTCTCTTCCAATAATATGCGGTCGTATATTTGCAACTAAACTTCTAATGTATTTTTCTCGTGAGATGTATCTCCCACACTCACATAAATGTGACTTATAAAAAAAAATATATGCTACGTTCTCTATACAAACACGTCTTATACGTTATTGTACGGATAATTATACCAAAACTATTTGAGAACAAAGAGTGAACTTATATTAAGAAATTGTCAATTTTTCTATCGATATATATCTAAACTTTGTGTTTTATCTTTAAATATTTTTAGTTTGACTTTATTATTGAGCATGTTTAACATAACTTTAGGTATAGAGAATTTTTAGCTCACTTGAATATTTTGAGCATATTTAGCTTGATTCAAGTTTAGAAAATTTCTAGCTCCACGATATTATGTCTTGAGCATATTTAGGTATGATTTGATCATCTATTACTTGAATCTTTAATAATATTTAGTTTAATTAACTTCGTGCTTTTAATATTTTTAGTTCAATTTTACACCTTAATAATTTATCTCTAGTTAAGTTTTAATATGAACCTTAGATAGTTAATATGATTTTGATTAACTAAAAAGGTATTTGAAAACTAAAAACTAACATAGGATACCCATTAATAGTAGAAGCAATAAGAAATATGGATTAGACTTGCGGTCTAATAACAAAACATAAGAACAAGTTGTAAAATGAAATAGAAAATGGATTGAGACTTGAAAATGGAGAACATGTTACTTTGTGATGAATCTCAAAAAATAGTACAAAAAGACTTCTCATTTAAAAAAACTTTTCAAGATAAAAGATGATTTTTCTAGAATTGATATAAAATGTGATTTTTTTACTATTATTTTATTTATTCTTGAAGTTCCTTTTCTTTTTATTCATCAGATCCTTTCCAATCCTATTTACATCAAGTTTCATACCTCTGACAATTATTTGTTAGCAAGTCACTATACTTATTTTCTACCAAATATAAACACTGAACTTCACTATAACTTAAGCTTTCAGACATAACATTAATATTATAAACATAATATAATATTAAGCTTAAGTACGATAGCACTCAATTATATTATAAACATAAACAATAAACTTTGTTATACACATTGCTTAATTAAAAAGCATCAACAACTATACATTGTTAATAACACCAAGTTATATTAAAAGAAATAAATATGCTACACATCGCATAATAATATTAAGTTATATTGAAAAACATAAAAATCTATATTACACATTACAATAACACCAATATATATTAAAAAGTAAAAGCATGCAACAACCACACAAATTATGTTCTATGTAAGCATTCAACTAAGTAACACATAATCTGGCGATTTCAATTAATGACATTAATTAAAATTATTTCTCTCTCTTCAATTATTTTTTAATTATTTAATACTATGATCCTTAAGTTTAACAATTAACAAAATAAATAATAATAATAATAATAATAATAATAATAATAATATTATATAATTAACAAAACTATAACATAAATATTAAGAGATACAAATTTATTTAAATTAAAATAAAATAACATAATGATAATAATAATAATAAGAATAATTTTAATTAAATTCATATGGATTTAATTTAAATAATAATAATAATAAGAAAAATTTCATACAAATTTAATTTAAAAAATAATTATTATTATTAAATTCACTTATTATTAATTATATTATTATTATATTATTTTATTTTAATTTAAAAATAATAATTATTATTATTAAATTCATATGAATTATTTTTATTATTATTATCATCACGTTATTTTGTTTTAATTTAAAATAAATTTGTATGTCTTAATTTTTTTACTACAATTTTGTTAATTATTATTATTAATTTTTTTTAATTGTTAAAGTAACAAACATAGTGCTAAATAATTAAAAAATTATTTGTTAATTATTATTATATAATAATTTTTTTTATTAATTGTTAAACCTAACAATCATAATATCAAATAATTAAAAAATGATTGCATAGATAAAAATGATTTTAATCAATGTCATTAATTGAAATCGCCAGCATGTCACTTCTATTTTGACCAGTTTGAAATTATGCCTATCTAGTTGGCAAAATTTGCTCATTTTGGTAAATAAATTTTTTCTACCCATTTTGGGAATTAAAATTGAAAAGTACACCAAAATGGGAAAAAAGCCTATGTTATGTATCAAACTATGTTTAATTATAAGCAAAGTTGTGTTATACGATAACTTATCATAACATAATCTAAATGTTATCTTATATGAGCTCGAATAACAAGTTAATCGTTTTGCAATATCAAATTAAATTATTTTGCAATACCAAATTAAATTATTTTCAAAATACTTAAACTTTGTTTTTAACCAAATTCTCAAAATCAACATTTCTTATTCAAATTAAAAATTATTCAATTAATTTTTAAACTTTAACTATTATATTATATCAATTTTATACATTTACATAACATAGACATCAAGTTCGACTACTCTTATGAAGTTTAAGTATATAAACTTAACTTTTTTTTATCATTAAACTTAGTTTTTCAACAAATGTTCAATATATATAATTTTTTTCAGATAAAGAAAAACAAAAAACTATTAAAGTAATTCAAAAAAAAAAAATCATCCTCCTAGAATATCAATTAGAATAAATTGTTCATCTATTTAATTCATATTTAGCTGAGATTTCGAGTTTATATTTAACTTGAATTTTCAGGAGTTTGCCTACCATCAACATTCAAAATCCTTAAATTTTATCTTATAAATCAAGTATAAGTTCTTTTAAAAACACATAAATATATTAGACAAATACAAATTAACATGGTAATATCTTATCTTAAACTCAAACATGAGCTATATCAATGAAACAATTATAAGAAATTATATATAACTCTTCTATCATTATCAGTTTAAATATATATTTTATTTATTATAAATTAATTACATTCTATTTAGAAATGGTGTACATGTTCACAATCGATATAGGTAAATTCTGGCTTATAACTCACGTAAATTATTATTATTATTCTTATATTTTTATTTTTATTATTATTATTATTATTATTAAAAAAGTTGTTTAAACTATAATCAAGAAATAAAGGTTAATAATTCGATTATCTCTAATATTTTCTTCGACATTATTTTATTATATATATATA
>Ga0209489_100801_pt1 | contig 62612 bp, 26 predicted proteins | sample SiratrowhiteBW_FD_187527 | JGI IMG/M metagenome (GOLD analysis project Ga0209489, IMG submission 187527) | Root nodule microbial communities of legume samples collected from California, USA - Siratro white BW (SPAdes) (version 2) | ecosystem: Host-associated > Plants > Roots > Nodule | place... | reverse complement strand
GATACAATATGTATATATATATATATATATATATATATATATATATATATAGAGCTATAGTTTTTTTTTGTCAATATTGTGATTTTTTTTATATAATTAGTGATATATTGAGGAATGGAAATGGATGTAATGATGGTGCATGCATTAGGAAGTTGACTTGTGTGAGCCTGGAAGACCACATTTTGCATCTGTCTTGAAACCACATGGGATGATTGTCAAAACAATATAATCTGATTGGTCCCCAGAAGATAGAATAATAGATAAATGCCTAATAATACTAAGTGCATATCGCACCTGTCATAAATCATGTTCTACTTTGATTGAATGAGAATCTTTTTGTTTTTTTAATTTTCAGAAACTAGCATTACTTTTGTCTTTCTCCTATTAGCCCTAAGACTACACCAAAAAGTGACCTTATGTTGTCCTCATAATTATAATTACTCTCAACTATTTTTGTTTAATCCAGAAGTAACTAATTAATATAAATATTTCAGTTTGAAGGATTTCAATCGATGATGTCAGATATTGCATATGCTTTTGAATGGAGAAACTAAGATTTGAATCTAATGTCTGATTGTGTTCAGATTGCAATATAACATTTTTTATCTTGCGATTTAAAATATTTCCCTAGTTAACAAGTTATATGAAATACACCAACTTATTAATATTCATAGATATTTTCGGACATGTGTTTTATCAATTTTGTATGTCATTATTTTGAAAATTGTATGTATTGGACTTTATCAGCTGGTCATGAAAATAGTTTATAATATGTATTATGCTTCATGCTTTTTTAATATGTCAGACAGGTTTTTGTGTGCATGAAATATCTTCTGAATTATAAATATTTTCAATATATTATTTTCTCATTTCATGTGAAACATCTTGTATGTTTGACATATTTTAAATTAAAAAACACTTAAACGAGTTGAAGTAGATTCACTTCCTTTTCCAGTACTGCCAAGATTAAACAACTCAAGAAACAAAAATATTTCCATATTCATTCCCTTTAAATGGTAGAATTTAATACTTTATATGGTTAGTGTAAAGATTTATACCAAATTAACGAATAAAAAATTTAGTTAGTATGACTTTTAAGATCATATCTACCATAGAAAATTAATCCCTACAAACCTTGAATTATGATGAACCTAAAAAATATTCGAAAGTTCATGCATGATTATGAGAAACCCTTATACTGATTTAATACATGATTAACCCATACAAGGTATTATGTATTACTATTATTTGAGTAATAATTATGGATATTTACAGTATTAGTAGGCCCAGAAGAACGACCTAGTGCCATCAGGCCCACCAACATCCATGCCAATATGATGACAAATTCTTCCTCCACCCATACCCTCTTCCTGCACCCCTATACAAAATTTTAATTTCAAAACTATCCTTGTTAAAATTACCCAAATATCCTTTTTTTATTAAGCAACTTTGAAGTTTCTGGTAGGGCACCCGGATGAGACCATCCGGTTCTCATTTTTTGAAATTTAAGAACCGGACAGCCTGACCTCCGGTTCATAAATTGTTAACCGGATGGACTGGATGGGGGGTGTCATCCAGTTTGTAAGTTGTGAACCGGACGCCACTCTGTCCGGTTGTCATAAGGTAAAACAATTGCAAACCGGATGGGTGGTGGGTGGACCTCATTCGGTTTGTAAATTTGTAAACCGGATAAGGGTGTCATCTCACATTTTTTCAATTTTCTTTTAAACTGCACTGTGACATATTGGTGAGGAGCAGAGGAGTTAGTTAACTGTTACCTATCACCACCCAATTAAAATTAATGTAGATTAGTGAGGAGCAGAGGAGTTGGGAGTTGGTTAGCTATTACCTATCACCACCTAATTAATACTTAGTAAAAAAGAAATGAAGAGTAATTTTCAACCCCAACCCCATCTTAAATGAAGAGTCTCCCCTCTCTCTTGTCTATGAATTCATTGGGTTTCATAAAACTAAATTAATTTAATTAAGGCAAATGAAGAGTCAAAGACACACTCTTCCTGTGAAATGCAGTAGAGGAGACTCTTCTTTGACTTTTCATTTGCCTTAATTAAATTAATTTAGTTGTTTTATGAAACTCAATGAACCAATGAATTGGTGAAATGCAGTAGAGGAGACTCTTCTAATTAATTTAGTTGTTTTATGAAACTCAATGAACCAATGAATTGGTGAAATGCAGTAGGAGAGAGGAGAGACTCTTCATTTAAGATGGGGTTGAGGTTGCAACACAGCAAAAGAATAGACTCTTCATTTCTTTTTTACTTTTAAGTACATTAATGTTCTTCACCAATCTGTCACAGTGACTGTAGTTTTGAAAAAATGTGAACCGGATGACACCCTTATCCTATTCACAAATTTACAAACGGGATGAGGTCCACCCACCACCCATCCGGTTTGCAATTTTTTTACCTTATGACAACCGGATGGGGTGGCGTCCGGTTCACAACTTACAAACCGGATGGCACCCCCCATCCAGTCCATCCGTTAACAATTTATGAATCGGATGTCAGGCTATTCGGTTCTCAAATTTCAAAAAATGAGAACCGGATGGCCTCATCCGAGTATCCTACCAGAAACTTCAAAGTTACTTAATAAAAAAAGGGTATTTAGGTCATTTTAACAAGGACAGTTGTGGAATTAAAATTTTGTATGGGAGTGCAGAAAGAGGGTATGGGGGTGGAGGAAGAATTTGTCAATCTATGTTTGGAGATGACCTTAAAGGACGAATTCTTCCTGCATCTTCATAGAATTTTAAATTCCAAAATTACCTTTATTAGAATGATAAAAAAAGGTATGTATTTTAGAAAATATAAACCGAACAGAGTGGCGCTTGGTTTAAAAAAAATTAATGTTAACTGGATAGGGTGGCATCTGGTATACAAATTACAAATGGCGCTTGGTTTAAAAAAAATTAATGTTAACTGGATAGGGTGGCATCTGGTATACAAATTACAAATGGCGCTTGGTTTAAAAAAAATTAATGTTAACTGGATAGGGTGGCATCTGGTATACAAATTACAAATGGCGCTTGGTTTAAAAAAAATTAATGTTAACTGGATAGGGTGGCATCTGGTATACAAATTACAAACCGGATGAGAAATTGGAGAATGAAATCAGGTTTATAATTTGTAATGTGGACACCATTCTATCCGGTTTAAATTTAAAAAAAATTTCCAAATCAGACGCCACCCTGATTAGTTTACATTTTAAAAAAATTTACAAATTGGATGGCCAGTGGATGGACATCATCCGGTTTGCAATTTTGTAAACCAGAGTCTATGAGGTGTTTGGAGTTGGTGTGATGGAGGGCAAGCCTTGGCTACATGGAAGTGCAACGGAAGTGCATGGTGGCGTTGACGATTGCACTTACATGGTGGGTTTTCATTCATAAGGTGTGGGTGTTGGCAACTTGGGATAGTTTCCAGCGGTGCAGGCAGACTCATGGTCTTTATTTTAATGGCATGGTGAACTCCTTCGAAGACATTGGTGCGAATTTTGGAAAAAAGGTATACCGAATGAGGTCATCCGGTATATAATTTTAGATTTAGGGTGAAATAGATTTTTTAAATCTAGTATGGAGATGCACGACGAGGTCACGGAGGTGAGGAAGAATCCGTCACCCTTGCAAGACAATTGCTTCCTGTATCCCACATTTGTTTCCTGCACTCCATCAGAATATGTGAATGGATATCTATAGCCTTGTTAATGAAGACAAAAAGGGTTAGGGTATTTCGAAAAATATTTTTCAGAAGAGACTAAATTGTGGGGGTGTGAAATATCTTACGGAAAAAGTTTTTCGTAATAGATTTTTGTATTATGAAAAACATTTTTTGTAAGAGGATTTTGTATTATGAAAAATATTATCCGTAAAAGGATTTTGTATTAAAGAAAACGTTTTTCGTAAGAAAATTTTGTAAAATGTTTTCCATAATACAAAACCATGTCCTCACACCTCCTCTTTCGGAAAATATTTTCCATAATACAAAAACCTTTTACAGAAAACGTTTTTCACAATACAAAATTCGGTTCTCACACCCTCTCTTTCCGGAAAATGTTTTTCATAATACAAAAATCTTTTACGAAAAATATTTTCCGTAAGGTATTTCACACACCCCACAACCTATTTCGGACTTTATTTTCTGGAACCTATTTTCAGGATATGAATATTACAACAACTTTATACCCACTTTGTTCCCTCTACGTAATGCAACAACAGAAGTTACTTACCTCTTACTCACGAAGTCACTTACCTCTCACTCCCGATGAAGCTGTTAGAGAAGTTTTCTTTGCAACAACCATCATTACGGTCGGCGGAGAACATCCACACCACTTAACAACACCCACTGCACCACTCTCTTTCTAAATATTCTGTCAAGGATGTTTCTGGCATTATAATATTTTGATGGGGTGCAGGAAGCAAATGTTGGGGTGTAGGAAGGAATTGCCAAGGTGCAAATGCAACCAATCAAATAAATCCAAACTAAACCCACTTTGCATGTCGTCTTTATTGACCAAAATCCCATGGCTAGATCCACGGGTATGAATGTGGGCCAATTGCCTCTGGATTTTAATTATGTTCATTTAAAAGTTACTAGTATTTTGGTTTGAATGGTGGAAAAGAAAAATGTTTAATAAAAAGTATTTGTGAATATATAAATTATAATAATAAATAATTTATATTACCATACAAGAATAGTTTTAATTATTGATATTTCTTTTCGAATGAAAATGAAAGAACTAAATGGCTAGAAAAAATGAAAAAATGATGATGGTTTAAGATGGTCAGGAAATGAATTCTTTTTCTTTTTAGCTGCATATTAAAATTGAAATTAAAGTTTCAAAGTAAGAAAATTAAATTAAATTATTGGTATATAAAATTAGGATAAAACATTATTTTAAATTGGTGATAATAATTTTTAAAATCACTCATTTATGAAATTGTTAAAAATGCCCTTGTTAAAATAATTGCTCAACGACACATTCTTGTTTAAGATGAAGATTAAAATATATAATGTAGGAATAAGTTTTAAAATTAAAACTAAAATAAAATTTTTAAAACTAAAAAGTTATTATATGTTTCTCAATCTTTTGGTAAAAGTGGATGATTCATGAGAAAAGGAATAAGGAAAAGAGAGAGTATGAAGTAAGTGGAGCGAGGAAGAGAGGGCCAAAGCTAATTTTATTTATTAAGTTCTTTTTTTCATGATTTTTTGAATTGATTGTTTCCTTTTCCTCGTTAAAAATTAAGGAGCTTATTTATTTTTAGATTTTCCGTAAATTTTGTTTACTTTAACTTATTTTTTAAGAGAGAAAAATTCATAGAAAAATTAAGCCCGTGACAATATTTCATTCCCTAATGTGAATTGAAATAGATACATAATAATCTACTTTATGCTATTAATTTAATGTAATAGTATTGAATTAAATTTCATTTATATTAAATCAATATTTCAGAAGATGGATTATTATAGTTTGCACGAAAAAAAATATTGTGATATTTTTAGAATTTCATATTAAATAATATTTCAACTGAGGGATTATTATAATTTACTTGAAAAATAATATGCTATTTTTAGTTCTTAAAAGTCATTTAAAGTGCTTGGTTGTGAAAATTCTACACTATGAAATGAGTCTGTGAAATGTCATCAAAATATAATTTTATCTAATTTTGTGTGTTTTTATTGTTTTACACCTTATATCTTTAGTAGTTTAAATTAGTATTTGGTATTTACATGTTAACAAGTTTTTAATTTTAGTTTATACTAAAAAACTTCCTATCATTCTTTATCAGTACTATTTTTTTATTTTTCTTAGTCTCTATAAAGATTTGAAAAAAAAATATAGTACAGTAAGGTTAAAGAAAAATGAATAATATGTAAGCGATCAAAATGAATAATTTTCAAATATAAAATGAAAAAGGTAAAAGTTGTATCTTCATAAAGATAAAAACAAGTAATTAAACCATTTTTGTATTATTATCATTTAATAATAAATAATTGTCAAACAAAAATAAATTATTTATAATATATATTCTACTAATGTTTAGCAAAAGAATATACAAAATCCAACAACAAATTAAAATTTTAATATGTTGTTAAGAAAATTTATATTGTGATTTATTTCATTCTTACGTGTTCATAAATTTAAAAATATTATTCTTTTGTTAAACTTTTTTTTTTCTGAACTACTGATGTAAACTAGTGTTTTCAATTTCAAATTCCTGAGATCACGGCAATCTTAAAATTTAGTAGAGGAATTTTCATCTTTCATTATTAATTTCGAGAATGAAATTTACATTGTTAATTATTCAATATCCAAAGGCCAAACTAAAACAGGGAGGAGAAGAACATACGTAAGAAAAAGTTGGTAAAAAAGAACACAAAATAACGTTTTTCAATGAGAGAGACTAGTATAATTTCAATGTAATAATATTCACGTGCATATTTTTATTCAATCAAAATATTCTGATACAATATTATAGGTCAGTGAAATAAGAATTTAGTAGACAAAAAAGTTATCATTGCCGGAATTCAAAATTACATTCTTTTCGTTGTCTTCCCCTAAAAGCCTCTTAAGTCCGTACATGGTACATGTTCCTAGTGAGACATTTCTAAATTAAACCTCTGCATATTCTTATTCTTTATTATTGTTATGCGTAAGGAGTAGTGGATATGGGATATGAGATACGAGATAAGATAGATTAAGATTATTTTGCCGGAAAATAAATCCCTTATGCCAAATCAACCACTTCACCAAGATTCTTTTTTTCTATGCACGTACCCTTTATTCTTATTCAAAGTTTAGTTTTTATCCGTACTTCACAATTTTTTCGTACTTATCCTCTTGGATTTTGCTGACAAGTTAAAACTGCACAATAAACCTTGGATATAAGATTTGCAACATTTTCTGCGAACATCAAATTCGACAAAGAATCACATGCATAGGAAGAATGCATACCTGAACTTAATCCACACTTTTTGCAAGATAATTCAGAAGAAAAGACATAAAACACTACATGCACCCAATTTGTAATCCACTAACCATAACCCCTTTATGTTTGCATCAAAGTGGGTATCTAAAACAACCCTCTTTTGTTTAGGTGCTTGCATGTGTCATTTTTGCACATAGTAAATCATGGTAACAACTATCAACTAAATCCAATGACGTCAAATCAGCATTCTCTTGCTTTCATATGGAGCATTAAGTTGGAGACAAAATAGTGAAACGCCCATTACTCGACTTGGTTTAATACCCCGTTAGTTGAGGCAGGCAAGACACGACTTTGTACGCCAACATAAAACTAGAGCCACAAATGGCTAAAAAATTCCCCATAAATGTCATGCCACTGCTGTGTGTTGGTTTGATTGAACAGGAACATCCATGCACTGCAACCAATGGTCATAGATTCACATGCTTGGCTCCTACACACCCCCGACAACCATATCCTATATGTCTTGACAAAATCTAAATAGTTCATGGTCGAGGCTCAGATCTCAAAGCTTTCACCAAGCACATGAATGTTTGTTTCAGAAAATAAGTAAAACATTCATTATCAGAACATCTATCTAGCTTTTTAGTGTCAGTTTTTTTTTAGAACCTGACAACCGTATGCTTTTTTGGTAATGACTTTTGATAAGTGGTAAACAGCAGTAGAAGGCAAGGGCAAGGGACATACTGACATACAACTTGATTTTTCTTCACACAAACACAGGACACCCTGCTGAAGGTATGCTGCAAAATTTACACATCACAGATCCTTCAACAACATCATGAACTCGCGTACATAAAATATAGGTACTCCCACAGTCAAATCTTTGGAGGTTTTGTAAGTTTTAACATAACAATATTTAAAGAAGTTTGTTAAGCATAAACGGCGTGACAACATAAGGCAGACATAATAAACAATACAAGGATTGATGCAGCTTAGTATGAGATTCTATCCACTCCAAAATGCCTTCGGTTCTAGCTTCCAAGACACCATGTCCTTCATTTGTTCGCCCTCGATAGCCCAGAAGCTTTTAATACCGTAGACAGTTTGATTGATAGAGAATAACCCTCGCAATTCCTAGGTCCTGCTCTTGCTTTTTTCAACAGCCCTGGGAGCTGCAAGTAGGCACAAAAAATGTAAATTCAAACAACATATGAATAGACTGAACATTTTAGTACATATAACTCGTGGACACTGACAGAAGTTGAAAGTAGATTTCAAACAACTGGGACAGTAAAACAATTTCAACTTGGGTTTAAGGGATTATCTTCTGATTTCTGCCACAATCTTAATTCACATTCATAATTTATAGACCATTTTTGTAAAATTTGAAAAATTTGCTCACTTCTAACCATATCTGGATTTTCAACATAATTGCTTTTAGCATTTTTACATATATTTAGAATGCAAGCAGAAGCTATTTATTTTCAAACTTTAATGGAACTAGAACTCTTAGTACTGTGGTGTAGACATAAGACTATTTGATGACTAAGATTATAGATATAACTTGATCCCCTACTATTGCCACCAAAAATGCACAATTGAAATAACTACCAGGCAATTTGAAATTTTTGTTTGCCTATTGATTGTTAAACTACTTAACCATGTTATGTGCATTGAGTTTGTACCTTCATTGCTTTTCCTTACACGATTTTCTGACATGTTTAAAGTTAGACTTGTAAGATAGATGGGTTCGATAAAAAATACCTAGACCAATGGCATCAGAACTCTTCATGATCCTCAGCCTCTTGCACGTTTCAATAAACATCCTGCAAAGAGTTGACACATTGTTTGAAATTCGTTTGCAGAGAAACAAAAATTATGCAACTTCATTTCATGAAAGATTAAATTAGACATGCAAAAAGCTTGACCTATATATACGAAAGTGGTCTTTATCTATAGATACAGCATGTAAGAATATGGAGGTTCATATGCCACGGACAATAGCCGATTTTATTTTCTGAGTACTAAACAATGTTAAAGAATACACACGTTAATTCTTTTTCTTTTTCATTTCCATCAAACTAGCATTATTTAATCAGTTATGTGAGTTTATTTCAATTCTATATACGGCAGTTTGGAAATGTAACATTCCCATGTTTAATAAAAAGTATACAAAAACATTCGCCGAAATTATTTATTCCCAGGAATGGATTTTTAAGTGGTGAAACAAACATAGAAATGGGAGTTGTTTCCTAGTACAACTTCCTAGTTCCACCTTATTCTATCTATTTTTTTTTAAATGTTTTTACTTTGAATTAAAAAAATTAAAAACATTCCAATAAATGATAAGTATTTACCAACTATATTGGATGGACTAATATTCCTAGTAAGGGAATATCACTCCGAGGAATCTAATTTAATCCACGATGTCCCCAATAAAACAGAAAATGTATTCCACAGATCCACAGCCATACGTTGTAACTAGTAGCTTATTCCATAAGTTAGTTGAAGTTTCTTACGAAAATAAGCTACAAGTTACTCAAATACGTTCGTGAAAGCCAAATCATTTTTCCACAATTTATCAAAGTTCCTTCCCAGCAAACACAGAGATACAAGACATGGATAGAAGAACCAAACACTGATATGTTGATGAGATAAATTTTAAAATTATAAAACACGATACAGCTAAGATTCAACATATAACGTAATATAATTAACATTAAAGCAGAAATTCTAAATTAATATGAAGACACAGTAAAATACTATATTATCTAAGTATGCAATCACTGTGAAGTTCTTTTTAGTGCTTCCTTTCCAAGAGAAGCTAACATGAATCATAACTATGTCATGAGAAAGCACATTTTAAGAATATTAAGTTGCTATCATTGAGGAATTTATTCTTTTAAACAAAAGACAGTGGAAAAGTAAGAATATATGAATTAGAACTTACTCCCAGGGAACATCACCCACAAGCATCCAATCGCCATCTTTGTCCTCATATGTAAGAACATATTCTGATCCATGAAGAAGGTCCTTCAGCTTGGTTTCATTCAGCATTTCCCTGCCCAGAATTCCATGAGATCCACATTGACCTGAAATCATACCAAAACAAGCAGTAACTGGATCCAGGCAGACTGTCCACGTTAATCATTGAAAGGTTTAAGTTTTTTCACATAAAACTAGTTTTGTCTTACTTATGGTAAAACAGCTGAACATCTTCTCTAGAGCAGAAGATAGTTCTGGATATGTAGAGTAATTATTCAAGTCAACTTTCCTTAAATAGGGAGCCCCATCCATACTGACTTTAACGAACAGCGCACCAACCCCCACTTTTCCATCAACTTCTTCATTGTTCTTTGAATTAGTTGCCAATGAATTCTTCCTGAATGATCTTATGGGGGGCCACCCCACAACCTGAGCCCTGGCACACAAGGATGATATGGTTAGAGGTGATTCCCACAGTTGAAACCAACTTCCCAAACATAATGTGATCGATTATAGTTTTCCACTTACTTGGTTGCTGGTGCACTGTTATTATTATTTGCAGAACAATCAATACTTGGTCTAGTTTCATTGGCAGAATGAGGAGACTTATCGAGCCCCACCTTTGCTGTTGCTGCTTCTTTCATTTTGTTTTGCTGAGCCCCAGCCTTCTCAAGTGTAGAACCAGCATTCAATCCCAAGTTAGAAGGGGGCCTGGGAGATAGCATAGGATTGGCCTCTGAATCAACTAGGAACTTCCCCTGCATGATTTTTTTGGGAATTTTTAGTGTCTGGTTAAGCAAGCATTTAAAAAGTAAATATCAATTGGTGTTTACCTCTGAGAAGCCATTCATGGCATCTGAAAACCCTCTCTTGTTTCCCAAAACAGCAGTCTTGGTTGAAGAATGGTGATCATCAGTCAAAGGACGCAAAGGAAACAAGGGCTTTTCATCAAATTGAGTTGAGCTTCTTAAGCAAAGATCGGAATCTCTTTCAGGGGACTGTGATCCCGGAAGCCCAAGCCTAAGCTCAGTGGCTTTCAGGTTCAGATTACTTTTAGTCTCTTCCGAGAAGGACGGAACTGAGCTGTCCACAGAAGAACAATCAGATAACCCCATGTAGTTGCGTTCTTTCAATTCTAAGGTCTTGTGGCACACACTTTCCATGGTAACCGATGAGGAAACCAACAAAGTGACATTGCTTTTACCCTCCTCCTCCCCTATGCCCAGCAATGGTGGAGTCATCACACTTTAACCCAAAGCTCCCAATTTTGTATGCCCTATCAAGCAATAACACCATTCACATTGCTCATAAAGCAAACTCAGTAATCTCAACTATCTAACTTTACACGGCACAACCTTCAAGATCGCCAAGCAAACAAACAGGAAACAAAAAAGCTACACGCTTGATTTGTAAACAACCCCACAAACAATTCATCTCAGACCTTCTACAATGTATTGAACTGAAGAAGTACACCTATCTTTTCAAAATTTCTTCACTTTGTCCCCAAATATATCTTTTTAAAAGTTTTAGTAATGCAGATTACAAATTTCACATTACGGAATTGAGTGTTAGAAGCTGCACACAAAATAATAATTATAAAAAAAAATAAACAGCAAAATATTAGAAAATATAACAACCTTCTGTGTTCCAATAGTGTGCACACAGGGTAATTGTTACTTTATCGGTGGAAAAAAAAAGGTTAAAAAGTTCCCAAATATAACTGAAAAGGGATAAATCTTGACAACAAAAATATAAAAACAGGCTAAGGGAGAATTCTGAATTTATGAACCATACTCTTCACTAAATCATCTAACATCTTCTACTTCAGCAAAAAAAAAAAAAAATCAGTTCTTTAAGCGCAGACCATGAAGAGAGATAAATGGGAGAAAAATCACAAAGCATTCAGTTAAAAGACTCCCTCAAAAAAGAAGAGAAAGAAAGAAAGATCATACTTGTCTTAATGCCCTGAAAGGAATTTAGGAAAGTATTAACAAAGTTTGAAAACTATCCTGAGGCATTAATAGTGGGAAAGACAAAGACAAAGACGCATGGCAAAGTTAGAGGCATGAAAGCAAAAAGGGCAAAAACAGAGACACAGACAGAGGGTTGGTTGCAGAAAGGTTCCAGAAATTCAGGGTCCAATTGCTTGGTTCAACCAACACAAGAAAACAAAACGTGGAAGCCAAGCACACAAGCTGCAATATTAAAACATTTTACCTGAAAAAAACAGAAGATCAGAAGGATGAAGAGGAAGAAGAAGAAGAAGCAAGGTGATTGAAACTTTGAGATGAAGAGAATAGAGAGAGAGAAAACTAAGGACCCTCCATTGGGCATAAAGTAACTAAAGCTTTTGCTGTCTGATGTGAAACTCCATGCATTAAAATATATGACTTTAATAAAAGGAAAGCCTCTTGTAAAAAAACTGCGCTTTCTGTAATTTCCAGTTTTTCTCTTTTGTCCAAAACAAAGTTTGTTTGCACTCTTACTTCATTTTATTTAATTTTAATTTTAATTTATTTATATTTGAGTAAGGTACTGTCACCTTTTTAATAATATTCCGCCGAACATATACGATGGAACGCACCTTCAGTCCTCAATAGCCCTGCATTTCTGATGATTGAGAACGCACAGTCGATTTATTCTTCTTCTATGAATTCATCTATTGAAATTAAGAGCTACATGCCAAAACATGATTTTAAGAGCCCTTTTTGTTATTTTTTTCTATTTTAAATTTCTTAGAAGAGTTTTTATGTGATCAAGATGAGTATTAATTTTATGGAAAAAAATAAAAAAGGGAAGAAGAGAACAGATAAATTGATTCTTATATTCATCAAATAATTATAGTTAAATTGCAATTCATACTCCAGATTGAAAATTGGGGGACACCAAGTGTTTAGTATTTTTGTTTTCTTTTACCGTGTTGAAAAAATCAGTTTCATACTCTTATTCTGTTTTAGATTTTTTTATTGTTCAAATTTAAAAATACTATTTTTTAAATATATTGACTATTGTAAGTACTTCTTTCTACATTTGATTTTAGTTTCTTATGTTTATATTTAATATTAGAGAAATTCTATTAAGTAGTTTGTGTTTGCTAAATTTTACTTTTCATGTTAAAGAAGTGGTCTTACCGTAAAAATATTAATACCTTTTTCATTTATTGCTTTTATTTTTTAATGGTTGTTGCTTATAAATTTTTCAAGTTAAACAAATTATTTTCACTACATAGTTTCATATTTTTAATAGTTGAGTTGTTCTTTTTATGAAAATTACTTTATAATTCTTACTAAATTCTAAATTTTAAGCATAGTGGTGTTGGACTGAAAAGATATTATCCTATTAAAGTTAAAGTTTAATGTTGAAAACTATAACATTAACTGAAATTGTAGATTTCAATTTTTGTAGGTGAGAAGCTTTTGAAATTTGAAATTATATTTGATTTTTGTTGGTAAGAATAAGATAAATAAGTTGAAGGAATTAAACAAGGGGAAAATAAAATAAAAGCTAGGGATATTTAATTGATTGATAAAAAAATAATATATTTGGAATGCTTGTAAACCAACAAACTCCACTCATTAACCTAATAAAAGTGGGAAGATTCTCCTACTTCATTGATCCACCTCTAAGGTATATATTATACACTATATGCTAAGTTAGTACCATTACCATATATGCCCACACAAAGCCACAAGCATGAGCATTATATATGGATCCCACTCATTACTCTCATGCATGTTGTGGGTCATACTTGTAAGGCTCTTCAATGGACACAAAAGGGCAAATGAGGAAACAATGATCAAATATTTTAATTGTACATTCTTTTATGGTTTAAACTGTTGCCCTCTTCAAAGTGTTATAAGAATACAGGAAACCTGAAAACAACCAGTAGGCCACCAGATTTAATTTCAATGCATTGTGGTCCAACAAATTTTATCCAAAATAGGAAACATAAATACAATAACAAAATTTATGAACCTACTTTAGTACATTTTATAGGTTTTTACCCAGTCAAAATAGCTGTTTGTATATATAAAAAAAAAAAAAAACAAAGATGTTCATACATGTATACTTCTTTTTATTATCTCAGTGATTTAATTTTTGGGAGTAACAAAATTTACTACAAAAATTTGGGGATCTTTTAATCTTACTAAATTTGAATTAATATTAAAGAGTAGATAAATGTTATTAATATATTATATAGCACTTTATAAATACATTCTTAATTATTTATATTCAAATCTTAATTTTATCTTTTTGAGTAGTTTTCTAAATTTCAATGAAATATAGAAAACATTCCTTACGCACAACTTCAGGCAAATTGCTTGCACAAGAAATTGTTATTTCAGTGTAATATACGTTTAAGAAGCAATAAAAATGTTAGATTGTTCAAGAGGCGTACGTTTCCAAAACGCGTATTCACGGGTCGCTGAGAAATAATGAATATTTTAAGAATAGACAAAAAAGTAATTAATATTTTTAAAAATAATATTAAATATTGAACAAATGTATTAGGAGTTGTTGGTTGTTATTTCTTCTTATATATAATATTCTGTAAATGTTGGTGAATATACATGGGATATAATCATGTTACAATTGATAATAATAAAGTTTAAGAATTTTAATAGTAGTTGTATAAAATTAAATTTGTAGACGGTAATTTTTTTGGTGAATTTTTATTTTTTATATTAAATATTGTATTGTATTACCGTGAATGTGATTTTATTTAGTGATTGAGATAAGAATTTTTTTAATAAATAAGTGTGTAAAAATTAGTACTTTTAATAATTATTTAGAATCTATATGGTAGATTGTTGAAACAATATAACACTATAATTTAAAATAATGATTTTGAAATTTTTTATACAATTATAGTGGTGTAATAAACTATTTGAAGATGTAAAAAGAAAATGATAATGTTGGAGTAGAAAATACAAAATTACATAATTGAACTAATTTCTAACTCCTTTAAAAATCTAAAGTGAATTGGCTCAGTCATATCTGAAACACTAAAAATGTTATTTTTAAACTGCCTAGTACATGAATCTAATATAAATAATTAAAACAATGTACAAAAATATAATCTTAATTAAACTCAACAGTAGTTTAGGATGATTTTATTGAACACTTAAAGTTAAAATTTAATTAAGACAGATCATTGTTTTAATTAATTGCATTAAGTTTGTACAGTTTTTAAAAGTATCCTTAAAATTGTTTTAACTCCCATCTCATTCTTACATATTAATATACTAAATAATAAGTAGTTTGCAATTTGTCTTATAATTTATAATTGGTGATTTCACCACCAATCCTGATGGAACAAGTGGTTAAGGATTTATGGGAACTAACCCCATGAAAAGATAGTTGATATAATTATGATATTTTATTAGTTCAGTGATATTTACATGTCTTGTATGTGTAATAAAATATTGGTGTGGAGCATAAATAAATTGGTGAGAAAGAAAAGTGAATTGAAACGTGTAGAGAGATAGAAGGAAAGAGGATTAAAAAAAGAAAGAGTGTGTTTGGAGAGAGAAAAAGAGTATAAAGTGAAATGATGTTTTGGGGGACAAGAAAGCGGCTTTTAATTTTGGATTGCCGGGTTCAGAGTGCGACATATAACCTCTTCTATTCACTATCTCTCTATCACTCTCTTCGAACACTTCATTCACCAACATTCAACATAAAATTTAGACTTTTATAAATTTTTATTTATATTTTAATGTAAATATTTTTATTTACATTCCAATAGTAATTATGTTTTTTACAAGAAAAAAAAATTATGTTTTGGGGTATTTTTCAAGACTTTCTTATAATAGTTCGTTCAAACTTTCTCATAAAACCATTGACTTAAGTTAATACATTGTTATGATCTCTTGATTGAAGATGAAATGATATTTTTTGTAGTTAATTTTTGGGTATTCTTTTAAAAAATAATATTTAAATACTTTAGTTTTAAAATTAAGATTTAAAAATTATGAATAGAAATACAAAGAACAAATTTACTTCCTTTTAAAAAAATAATGAAATTTGACAGGCTAAAAAAAATAAAAAAAAATTAAGCATGATTTATATAAATAAAAATACAATTTTAATAAAATAAAATTTTTGACTGTTTTTCCATTAGACCCATATCTATCCTGTTGATTGATTTATCGGCTGTTTAAAAATTATACATTATCCAAACGTTAATGGTGGAACTGAAAAAATAAAATAAAATAAACTAAGGAAGATTATAGTGAAACAGAACAAAATATTGAAACGTCAATTAAAAAGTGAACAAAATAAATACTCTCCAAAGTTTGTTTCAAATGAAAAAAATACAGATTAAAATATATTGTAAAAATTCTTCTGTTGGGATGATTTTGAAATATTCGTGTTTATTATTTTGAACTGAATTTCAGCTCAATTATTAAGATTTCTTAAGAAGCTATAAGTAATAAGATTTTTTTTGTAAAATATATTAGTTAGTAGATATAACCATAAACATATATTAGTTTTTTAATATTAATTTTAATTTTGACATAAATAAACCCTTAAAGCAGTTATAAATACTTTTTCTATTTCGAACAAAAATATCTCTCAACTAAATGAGAGATTAATTATTTTTTCTAGGTGCAGAGATTTAGTTACTTTAAATAAATATATGTTCTTAATATTAAGAACACGGTTATAAAGTAATTTAAGAATTTAAAAAAAAATTACAACTTAATAATATTATAAATATTATAAATTATAAAATTGTAGTTTCCTACTCAAAATTTACTATTCACAATTAACACTAATTAATAATATACACTTATATTGAATTTCTTTTCTACTTTAAACTGTTCAACTTTTAAAACTGTACATAACTTATTAGTAGTAAGTGTTTTAGAAGAAGAGACATAAACTCATTATTTTTAAGGTTTTGAATAATAAGTGATGTAATAACTCTGAATAATAACTGTTGACTAATAGTTCATTAATATTTGAATTTCTCTGATAAAATCTTCTTGAAATATACAGTGTTTTTTAAAGATCATGCATATATTTTTTTATCAAAAATAATATCATTAAAAAAAGTAAATGTATTGTAGATTATAAACCTTTATATGGAAATATTTAACTCAACTACATTTTTTAAATTCCAATTCTATTATTAATTGAATTAAAATGAACCATGCTCAATTGTAATTTATCACGAGTTGAATATCACTACTCTATTATTTTGAAGTAAAAGGAATGGAATTTAAAAAATAATTAGCAGGTTCTTATTTACAAAATGAAAAGCATTTTGAAATAAATACAGTAATTATAATAAAATGTGTCCTGTGACTATGCTTAAGGCCAAACATCTTTTTTATTTTATTTTGTATAGCAAGTGATGATTATGTCAGTCTTTAACCTGAAAGTGCCATGTACGCGGATGGCATAAGTAGGAAAGTAACATTAAATGGGAGACTTTTTTTTTTTTAAATTATCACCAATATTTTAATTTATATAATACGACTGGGAAAATGTTATTTTGATAAATGATTGTGGAAATAAAAGACAATATTACGTTTAGAAGAAAAAAAAAAAAGCATGATTAAGAATCCGTAAGAGAGGGTTTGATTATTAGGAGAAAGAATGATTAAGAAGAGCTACATTTGCACGCTCTGCTGTTAAATAAAACCATGCATACACAACACAACACAGCATGATGTTCAATGTTGGTGGGTGTTCCGCATGCTAATTATGATATCTGTTGGAGACCGTTGGATCCTCAACATTCTCATCATACCATTCACGCCATTCTCATACCCTCTCATGCTGTTTTAACCTCCACCTAACGTGCCACTGCACATTTTCAACTACATCATTTACTTCCAGAAGAGTAGAATCACTAAAAACCTTAGTTGTTGACCATCACATTGTGTTTTAATGTTGGACAACATTTTTTGCCACTAGCTTTCTTATACATACATAACCATTGTTTGAATGTGTTTGTTCTTGTTGTCGTGTTCAGAAGTTTCCATTTTCTACACAAGTTTATATTATTTATATATAAGCTACCGTATATTTTCATGTTCATTACTTTTTTTTATTTTCATCTTGAAGTTATTAATTATCGTTTGTTTTAATTGCAAGAGAATTATATAATATATTAAAATTATAACAAATAGAGTGTTGTCCGGTAATGATCCGTCACGAAATCAAATAGTCAACAAGTGAGGAAAGATATTAAGAAATAGCTGTTAAATTGTTTGACACGTTTCAGCTTAATTTTATCAATTTGGTTTACTATTAATAATTTATTATTATTAGAATAGTATAAACAGATAGATGGGAAAGACACAGGACATGTTCCAATTGGTAGCTATTAAGTGGGAAAACTTTTTCCCCGATAATCTGTATTCAGATAATGGCGGGACATTTATATATACTATTTTCTTTGTGCATCTTATATTTATAAGTAGTGAACGTCCCAAAATTAAGTCTAATAAACTTAAACTTATCTCAAATATATATAAAATATAAATATATATATATATATATATATATATATATATATATATATATATATATATATATAAAAGAAATTCAAAATCTAAATAAATCAACTATTGATAATTAAACGTCATTTCATGCTATACGTTCACATTTATAATATATAATTAATTTCTAAATCACATTTGTAAATGCACTTTAACTATTTTAGAAATTAAATAAACTTAACTTGATCCGTATCACAACTTGTTAAGATAAATAGTAAGCACGATTATATAGTAACAATTAACTCAAAATGATAACTTATCCGCTTCACACATAACAAATAATATATGTAATTTAGATACTAGTGAAATATAACATATCTTATCATTAATGAATTTGAAATATTTTTCTATATTTTATTGTTCCAAATTTTATGTAATTTTTTTAATTAAGTTTTTAATTCAAAATGTCCTAACTTGCCATAAACAAGTAATTAATATGTACTCTTGTATCTATGTTTTCCTATTGAGACTATGAGAAAGAATGATTAACATTGAGGTTAAACACATTTTTTATTGTCTAAATTTGTTTTTATATTTTTTATGTTAAGTCTTGTTGAGAACGTAAAAAGGTGGCAATGGTGTCAAACTTTGAATTTGCATTTCTTGATTAGGAAGAGTTTAATGATTTAGGTGGATAATTCTTTTTTAAATCAGGTGATGATTTTTTTTACGTATAATTCTGGATTATACAACTTAATGATATATTATTTATTTTATACGTGTACCTTTTTCATAGCGGTTAACTCTTCATTTGAGTTTGAGTTGAAATAGGATCAAGAGAAATGGGGTCCGTTACTATGACTGGTTCTTACAGGAGTCAACTTTCAATGTTATGACTGTTAATCCATCTAAATTGTTCCTCTTACTTTAATTATTATTATATTTACTTAAAAGATTATCATTTTGATAAGTTTTAATTGATTCTCTTTTATTTAGCTGTGGTCTTTATTTTAAGTTATTTGTTTTCATTTGTTAGAAGCAAATGCTAGAGACTAAATTTTAATATTTTTTAAAGATATTTCTATTATATTTTTTTAAGATATATATACTATGGCAATCATATGCTAAATCAGATGATAAATTAGAAAGCAAATTTTGTGTGTATTATTTGTTTATGGTCTACTTTGTATATTGATGTATAGTTTTTTTTAGAGTGAATTAGATTTCAAGTTTCTCTTATACGGCTTCTAATACTACTAAACTTAGTGCCCTTTGTTTAGATCTTACAAGGAATACTATTATAAGCATTAATTTTACATGTTCTCTTTGTCATTCATGTATAAATCGTTTCTTTATACTCTTTCAAGTAGTATGATAACAAGTCTTGGTTTATTAATTTGGGAAGTGACACATATTCTCAATGAACAACATGTTATCATTTACTTTCCCTTCCGTACATAATTTCATTATGTTAGGTTATTTTAAATGTTGATGTGTCATAATCATACTCTCTAGATACTACTCCTTTTGAAAATTCTCTCTAGATATGGCTGTGTTCTTGAAAATATAAAAAATATGCTCCTCAAGTTCTAAGTACCTAGTTTTGCTTTTGCCTACAACTAGATAGAGATTTGACCAGTTAACCCCATAACAATATTTTCTTTCTCAAATCCAAGTAATTGAATTCACCAAGTGTGAAAAATAATATGAAGTAAAAAACTTGATCAATTCCATAAAATTTACTATAAGCAAATTAAAATACCAAAATTCCTTCTCTATGAATCTACATTATAACAGCTAACACAATTCAAAAGTATACTCTTTCATCAAATAAGAGGAAATTTTCTTTACTCAACCAGACCATTCATTATAGCACCTATAGTAACAGAACATTCTAAATTTCAATCATTTGACAACAGAATACCACTTGCAACACTTTTCTCGTAACCATTTTAAGATTTTCAATTATAATATAAAATTTGAACAAAACACCAACATCCCTTACCTTTGTGTCCCAGGGAAGCTAGAATTTAAAATAGGTTGTTGGAACACAATTCACAACAGCTTCTTGATCATCTAGTAATTAGATTCCTAAGCATCAAAACTAAGATTTCGAAACCCTTAAAGAGTTTTCCCGAACTTTATTAGACCCTTAGCACTTGCATGCAAGTTTTGGATATAGTAGGAAAGGAAGAAAATAGAGGAAGAGATTTTCTCCAAATCAACTACATGCAGAACCGTAAAGTAAGACAAGGATTTGAATCAGGAGAAAGTAAAAGCTTAACTAAGGCAAGATTAACTTCAAAAATCTGAGTAAGAGTTAAGAGAACGTGAAGAGAGGTTTTCTGGAGTTAAGTGTATTTTCCTTTTCTGGAACCTAACTAACCATATCCCTACTAATGGTACCCTAACTATACTAAGTTCACCTTTTTTTTTATTATTTTTGTTGCAGCCCCAAACAACCCAAAGTTTACAAAATATACAAATCCAAATATCTAAAAGAATCCTCTTAAAACAAAATTACATTTCTCACCATTGATTTCTATTCTATAATTATACACATTATACCAAAAATTTAATAAAGCATTTAAGATTAATTAAACTTACCCTATCACTAATAAAATATTTTACACATGAAATTTAAACACACAAAAAAATGATAGTCCTTAGATGCAGTATTATTTTCCTCCTTGTGTTTATTTACAAAGGTATAATAAATAATGTTCATGTATTCAAAATTTATTTGGACATAAGGACTTTGGTTTTCAAGATACACATTGCCGTAAAGAGGACGCGTTATTCGTTCATATGTTTTTAAAATATCGAAAATATCTTTATCGGACAATATAATTCAGTATACATATATCGGATTATATAATCTTATATACAATTTTTTATACTACATTATACGGTTTAGTATACAATTATTTTATATTTTTTTATATTTCTAATTGTATAATCTGTTATACAATTTTTATATACCAAATTATGTAATTTAAAATATATTTTTTTATTTTATATTATACAAATCAGTATATAATAATTATATATCGAATTGTATAATTTCAAATAAAAAAATTATATATATATACTGAATTATACAATTCAGTATAAAAAAGTATATATCGGATTATATAATCTGATATACAAATATACCAAATTATATAATTCAAAATACAAAAAATTAAAAAGTATATAATTTATTTAATTTTTTTATTAAAAATATAATAATCAATTTGTTCTCGGTATAAAAATGCAGAAAAAAAGTATGAAGGTCGAGGAAGAAGTGGTCCATAAAAAGATGGGCTTAAATAGTATTTAATCGGTTGACCCAATAACAATTACATCTAATACGATACTTCCAATTAGTTCCTCCATCCTCCATTTTTGGATCTGTATCTCACACTGTGGCAAACTACCACTGCCACTACCGCTGCACTATCACCATTACAGAAGAGGAGGAAGAGAACGAGAAAGCAAAAAACATTCTCCTTCTGGATAACTCATTTCGAAACACATTTCATGTATTATGAAAAGATTGTTCTGGAAATACAGTTAAAAAAATAAATTTCATAAGGTATTATATACATTTCAGGAAATTTATTTTGAAAATTTTGTTCTATAATATATTTTATGTGTTTCAGAAATCTTATTCTAGAAATTTTAATTTAATTTAGAAAACAAGTTCTAAAATGTATTTCTTAAAGTATGAATTTCCAAAATAGATAATTTAAAAGTCACTTTAAAGAAAGATAAAATAGTCATTTTAAAAATTATTGGGGTGCAGGAAGCAATTGCCCTCTTCCTTTGACAAATTCATTCTACGTAAATCTTGGACTTTAATATTAGGCTAATTTCGTCTCACGGATACGACGTGCCCAATAATCACAATATTTTAATTAAATAAAAATAGTTAGACACCCGCCCCATAAAGAAAAACAAAAGAGAAATTTGGAAAGCGTCATTTTCAATAAAATGATCATAATAAAACATTTTAAGGTAACATTCATTTAAGTAAATTAGAACAAGTGTAAAAAAAACTACTCATTTAATCTTAACAACTTATGCAAACTTTACAATTTTTTGTTCTATATTTGAAAGTTACCAATTTTAATTTTTAAACATACTATTTTAATTTATTTAGTCTATATACATTTTTTTTATTATTTTTAAGTTCCAGTCATCTAAATTTGTAGAAACTAAATTGAATTATAAATAACAGTATAAAATAAAATAAAAAATATCGAAATTAAAACATGAAATTTTAATCCATTGAACGAGTTTCTCTATAAAATTGATGTAGAAAAGAAAATCGATAATAATAAAATGAATTTAACTTTTTCTATAAACAAAAATTAGCTTATTATAAATTAAAAATAAAAATATAAAGTAAATTCTACAAATTAATTTATGAGTAAATTAATTTTACTTTTTTCTTAATTTTCACCTTTAAAAAGAGTTTAATGAAAATATTTTCTTAGTAGACATATTCTAACATCTAAATATATTTGTATAGGTAAAAAGTAAGATTGAGTGTGTGTTTGGTTAAACTAATTTAAGTGATTTCATGGTTCATGAAGATAAATGTATGTGAATCAAATATGTTTGGTTGAACTAATTTGCAATGATGGATTTAAGAAAATTTGAAGGATAGGATCTTCATTTTATGTGAAGAGATTTACAATGATAAAATTAGAAATTACGAAACATTCATGACAAGATAATGTACCATTGACATACAGTTAGGTTAATTAATAATTTTACAAATATATCAATTAAAAAAAAATTATAACATCTATCAAATCATTATCAAATTTTTATAAATGATTCTCTCAAATCCTTTTAAATTTTATCATCTATCTATTAATTCAAAGAAGTTTATCATCCATACACAATCTTTTCCAATTTCTCAAATCTATTTTCATGAATGCATTTTCGCCGCTAAACAAAGCCTAAAACATTACAAATTTATTTAACTAACATATCGAAAAAGCAGCATGGGCATAGATTTCGTGACTTTGAAGAAAAGTCACAACGACTTTACCATAATTTGACCTATAAGATCAATTTTCCTCGTTACTATCAAAAGTCCGTAACTTTTTTAAATTGATGTCGATGTCCACGTCCACCATACAAGTCATTGTTGGTCACTCATATAAACCGTTACAAATCATTTACTGTGAAACCATCTCTAGCTTTTTTTTCCCTCATTTTAAAATACACACAAATATATAAATTGAATTAATACATAACTAAAATAAACATCTTAAGATAAGTGGCAAAATGTTAGTTATTAAATTGATCTAATGGCCAAAATCTGACATAATTACCGATGCAAATATTTTATTTTTACAATTATAATAAAAGTAAAAAAACTAAACTATCTCTTTTTTTCATTATTTTTTTCACTTAATTAAAAAAATCCTATTTTTCACTTTCTTTTCATCGCTTAGGAGGTTAAAGATGAAATCATAATAAAAATTTCTGAGATTAGAAACAGATAATATTTATTTAAATACAATAATTAATTATAATAATATTATCTCTATAAATTTAAAAATGAAAACAACTTTATTTAATCTAAAGCTCAAAAAAAAAATATGTTGCCTTGTTAAATTTTCAAACAGACAACATTTCTTCAGTTATAAAACATTTGTACCTTAGAACTGTTTGAGAAAAATTAATTTCCTTCACTAACAATCCTTAACCCTGTCATATTCACCAACTTGTAAATTTTGCAGAAGAGAAAACTCTACACTGAGTGCATTACTAGTGCCATCCAAAAGGAAAGTTATACACATCTAGAGACGATGCACACTTTAATTTCCCAATCATCACTTTAACCCCGCCAGCTTTTATCATCTCTCAAAGACAAAGCTATGTTTGAGTTTGCATAGCTGAAAGTTTTTGGAGGGACTTGAGATGGCTTTGCTGATTGCAACTTGGTATTTCATCAAGGCTTTAGTTCTTTCTGTTGCCCCTCAACAAAAATCATTTGTGCACATGGATTCTGATACTTTCATTTGTTGGTGGCTGACATGGGCATGCTAAAGCTATGAACTTTGGAACCTCATCTCCTGGCATTAGCACTGGCAAGCTCTCACCTTGGTTCTGCTTCATCATCTGAACACCACCACCAAACAAATCCCTTTAGATATTTCCTCAAAGGGTAACAATAACATCAACAAAAACATGTTTTTAATCCTGAAAATATTCTGATACAGAGTAAGTTCCAATCCTAATAAAAAAAAAATGGGATTTTGTCTTCATAAACATAAGGACTAAAAAGTGTGGTTATTTTTTGAAAACATGTTTATTGTAATAATAACAGTAAGATGATAAATTGGAATTAGAAAGCAATGGTGTGAGAAAGAAAAATGGTTACCAGGACAGGAAAACCTGGTTTGTGAGGAGGGGGAGGTGTGTGTGTGTGTGGTTGTGGGTGATGAGGGTGAGTGGTGGTAATCCCAGAACAAAATGGAAGCAAAGGTGTGAGCTTTTCCCAATGCAAGCAGCAGCAAAAGAAGCAGCAAAAGAGCAGCAAAAGGGCAACGAGAAGAGCTAAGCCAAGAGGAAAGGCAATAGAGACTCCACTTGATGTGTCCTCAATCTCCATTTGTGCTCTCTGTTAGCATTTCACCTGAATTGGTGAATGAATGAAGTGATAGAAAGCATCAGTTTTTATAAGAAAGAGAGAGTGTGAAGGGTTTGATTGAATAGTTGACAAAGGGTGCACTTAGTCGTTAGTGGGGTGTGACATGATTTTTAAAAATAGATGTTTGATGTGACTTAGAAGCAGAGTTGGTGGAGGTACATTTTCCGTTTAGTACGGATACAACATGTCACTCTTTTTTTTTTTAACACTCTACATAATTCTAATGCTTCTAATATTACTGGTTACTTATATTATAAAAAGAGTTTAATCACTGTATATAGTAAAAATAATATAATATAATTTTATTAAAAATATGAAATTATTTTATATTACAAATTTATTCAGTGGTAGGATATTTAAATAATATCAATATTAAATGTGTCCAGTTTTTTATACACTAAGTTAAAACAAAGTAAACATTTTTTATTTATTTTAAATATATTATTGTATAATCCTTTTAATTTTTTGAACGAGATAGTTTTTGAGGAAAGATAAATTTATTGATTGTAAAACTATGTCATCTCAGTATTAGTTGTTGATTATTAGGTACACTTTCTAAAATCATGCATGAAATTGCAACTTCTTTCATTGACAAATTCACGGTAAATAATTAAAAAAATTTAGTAATAAATGTTCTATTTAATATTTTTTCATGCATAGGCAATTTCAAAATCTCATGCAATCATGCAAAGTAGATGTTTTAATTCAAGAATACATGTCTAAATGAAGTTAATTATATAAATTGATCAATTATAAGCCTTTTTTTCTTTTAAACGTAAATATTTCAACCATTTATATTACTTTTTATCATTTTATATTGTTTTATAAACTTTTGAAAGTTGACTTAAAACAGTCATCTGTAATTACGTGAATACATAATTAAGAGAAACCCTTAACCATTTTAAATATGGTGAATTAGAAAACAGAAGGATATTATATAGACTAGTATAGAAGAGTAAGGTAAGAAAATTTATAAATTTAAGTCAGTGACTTAATTAGAGCATGATTGGTAAATCATTCTGAGTAAATAACCTTAAACAAGGTTTGTTAGTATTAAACTAATAATGAAAAGTAACGAACAAAACAATAAAAAGAAGGCATCAAGAAAAGGTAAAAGTAAAAATATTTAAAGTATGTAGGTCTCCTTAAGTAAAATCGGATTCTTAAAAAAAGAAAAAAATAGTTACATGCTGTTAGCAAAGTTATTTCGAGAAGAATATATTTTATAGTCTACATTAAATTTGTATAGAATAAACTTAAATATTTATTTTTTAATAAATGAATGATAATTATCTGTCAACAATCAAAGTATTATACTTTATATTCAATAGTAATATAGGTGGATGAGGGACTCGGTGCCTAAGGGTCACGACCACTGTCATGTTTTTAAATTTAGTCAATATATTTCTATAAAAAGAAGTAATGTGATTTTTGTTAGAAATTTAAATATAAATTTAAGTTATATAATGAATTAAAATGAAAAAAAAATATTATATAAAAAATTTCATAAATTTATGGTCTTAAGATTTTAAATTAAAAGTAATATAAATATGTTATATTAATTTTGTCCACGTTTTATTGTTATAAAATCTTAATGGTATATCTCGTTAAGAGATTTATCAGTAATATCAGAGTTCTTTGATTTCAGGATATATTTATTTGCTTAAATCATGGAGAAAAATACAAAGGATTTAATAATACAATTTGTGGAAAGACAAGACGAAAGACATTTTTTTTTTTTTGAAAAAGTTGTTTATATTAAATATTTATTTGTGAGCTCAAATATATTAAATTTGGAATCAAATCACGTCACCTAAATTGTTATACTTTTAAATAAAAAGAAATTTGAAGTAATTATTATTTCTAATTTCAACAATTATTATAAAATCTAAGATCACGAGTTACAAGTTTTATTCTCAAATTGTACATAAGAAATGTCAGATAACCTAAATACATTTTAATACTAGATTAAGTGTAAAGTCAAGCTTCAATCATAAAAAATAATAATTCTGTATATAATTAATTTTAAATAATTAATTGATTGATAATTCATTAATATAATTTTTTATTTATGTTTAATATTATGTGTTTAATTCATTATCTGAAATTGATAATATCAATTACATTAAGTTATCATCTATTAAACATTTTATATTTTAATTAGTTACGTCTTAAAAGGTATATTAAAATAACTTAAAATATAATCAAACTCATTCAAAATATATATATATAAGTTTAAATTCAAAACATGAACCTGTAGATTTAGATTTAGGGTTGATCTTAAACATGTAATTTGACTTTAACCCAATAAATTTATAAAAATAATGTCATTGATGGGTTATCACATGAGTTGTATAGTTCAAGTACAAATAGCTAAATTTGTATTAGCCCTATCAGATCGAGACTTAACCCACTCCTTAAGACCCTAATGTATATCCATGGATTTGATCTATTATAGCAACTTTATTTATTTTTTCTTAAACTCCCGAACCTACTTTAGATATTGTCGATACTAAATATCAATATGTGAATAACTTGTGCAAAACTCTCATAAGAGATAATTCTAAAAGTATTCCAAAATTTCAGAAACTATTCATGTTAATCCAAATTATCTATGTTTAACCCTTCAGAAGGACAATTTTTGCTAAGTGAAAATTTTCAATATGAATGTATAACTTGCAGTGTCTAGAAAAATTATTAAACAATAACTATCTTGAGTATATAAGAGAAAATGAACTCATTTTAAATGTTTTAGTCTGTAATGCTTAGAGACTTTCCATTGACGTAGGTCCTAAACCGCCAAAATCCAACTCAAGATCACCCCACGTATATTGGTCGAGTTTGTAATGATCATCCATAGTTTTATGCTTTATGCTGATAAAAAAATAAAAAAAAAATCATCCATAGTTTTATCACTTAGGGAATGACACCTTCAATTCTGTGGTCAGTAGATAGTTTATTATTAATGTGTGGAAGGAATTAGGAAATGGCACTAAGAGTTGAAAATATAATATGCACCCACAAAATATAATTAATGCTGCTTTCCCATAATGTTCTCCACTAATTATCATTATTATTTAATTTTGTATGGACTGAGAGGATCTTTCCTTTAGTCTTCTGGAATAATCTTGTGGTTTTATTTTAAAATTACCTTATTAGTTATGAGATGAGGGAGTTTTATATGTAAAAGTTATCTATGCTCAAATTAATTTTAATAGTTAAAAATAATAAATATTATTAAAATATAATTTTTATCTGTCTCAAATCTATCTATTTAGAAATTTATATAGAATACATATACCAATATGTCTGAATTTATTAATATTATAATTAATCTATCCGACAATATGATCAGTTTGTAAAGTTGACTTAAAATTAATATTGTTATTAATTATATTGTCTCTGTCTATTTTTCAACCTATCTGTAAGATTAATTCGGTTATTCTGTGTTAAAATGATTTTAATTATCTGAATTTGGTGATATAATTTCAATCATATATAATCTCAGCCATATTTGGTACATTATTTAATCTCCATTTAAAGAAGTGAGTCCACCTTGGACGGTATATAATAATGTGTGTCGACCTACCCACCCAAACCCAACCTTTGTGGGTGGTGTATCAGTGTTAAGCACGGTTGCTTATAAAGTCACATCTTTCACATAACAGTAACCCCACAACCCTATAAAATAACCTCTGTTTTACGTGAATATATTAAATGATTAATATAATTTACACACAACACAACTGAGTACTTCATACAATTTTTTAATATGAAAAAAAAAATTAACTAAGTAAAAAACAGGCTTAATTGGTCATATGGTTGATTGGGTATATCTGTAAATAAAATCATTATAGATAACACAACATTTTTTTTTTTACATTTCACAATCATATACCGAATCTTACACTAAATATTACTAATTAAGCTGATTAATTTATATATTTGATGATTAATTACGTTGTATTTGTTTCAACGTGAAAATTAGATTTTTTGTCTATATCAATATTTTTTAATATAACTCGATATTTAATATCACATTAGACATATATTATAACTTATTATAGTAGATTAAAATTAGTTATACACATTTAAAATATAACTCGAAATGTGTAATAATTTAATTGGATTGATATAGACCCACAAAAAAGTCAAATTAAATTCTGTATCATCCGTGTAAGAGAGGTGATAGCATTAGGTCTCAGTCCCTGTCGCAAAATTGGAACTCCTAGGTGGAGAGCACTATAATCTTTAACCTAACTTATCAACAAAAAACTGACAAATGGAAATAATTAAAAATACTCAAATTTCAGATGATAAATATATAGTCATTGTTAATTAAAATTAAATTTTTTAAATTTGGTATACAAGCGTTGGTACTTTTATTATAAATTTTATCATTAACTTTATAAAAATATAAATATATTTTTACAATTAATTTTATTTTTAATCTTTATAAAAAGAGAAAATTTTGCTTTTGATCCTGTAAAAAAATATTTTTTGTCTCTAAAATTATTAAAAATTGACATATTTACCAATAATATTATATGACATCAATTAATATAGTTGTAATATAATATTGTCATTTAACAGAATTTAATGTATATATATATATATATATATATATTAAAATTAATATTAAGAATTAAAAATGGTAATTTAAAATTTTGGAGGAATGAACATAATTCTTTTTTACTAAAATAAAATCGAAATTTACATATCCTATTTTTATGATAATGTTTCACTTTAAATAATGAAATTTAATATATATATTTTTTAGTGTACATTATTTTCAGAAATTAGAGCAGAAAGTCAGAACCGCACAAGCAGGTTCCTCTACTTCTTCAGGAGAGTTTTTTTGTTTTTTTTTTTACAAAACGTCAGCAAATTATTTTTTTTACCGAGATACGGAGTAGGTTATATTAATGTGTATGTTTTTTATATGAATATTCTGACGGTTTTTACTAGTAATTTCTGACAGTAATATATAATATAACCTTTGTAAATGTAAATAGTTGTGACTATGAAGTCTGATTTATCCTATATTGGTACTTTTTTTATTTTTTTTGATTAATTTGATAATTTCAAACAAAATAATTTTTAAACACCTAACATGCTATTTGACACTTAGGAGAGTAATACAAATAAAAGATCCACAAATATAATGATGATACGATATAATTGCAATAAATATAAAGATAAATAACGAGTGTTAATTATACTTTTAAAAAAGATTGATTGTCCTAAAATTATTGCTCAAATTTAAAAATAAATTGTACTAAATTATTATATACATTATCAAACACAAACCTGAGAAGGTACACAAATCAAAATGTCATTAAACATTATGTTAAATATTTGTTAAAGGTTAATCATAATTAATATTTATTAAATATTTTAAATCAATCTATGCTATTAAAATTAATTTTAAAAGTTGTGATAATCTAAGCTTATTATAAATAGTATTTTTATTTATTTTTTTAAAATAGTAACATGTGAGAGGGTTGGTTTTAAATTAATATTATAATATTTTAAAAAAATTACAGGTAATTCTCAACTTATATTTAAAATTTAAAATTTTAATAATAAGATCATATATATTATTTGTAATTTAAATTTTATTTAAGACCGTAAAACAACAAAATCTGTAAGAATTATCAAACAAAATGGTAAAAAACATGTGATTATAATTTTTTATATTATTTCTTGTACCAACCATTCACTTTCTTAAATAAATGTATTCAGTTTAAATTTAATTTTAATTAAAAATTAATATAATTAAAATATTAATTTGTTATATTTTTTGTTACGTAGCATTACTCAATTAAAATTAAGTTTCAAAATAAATTTTAGACCTGATTTAAAATTAAGAATCTTTAAGAATATTTATAACGCACCCTTCACTTTCTTGAAACATTCTTAAAATATTATTTATTTATTTATTTTATTTTATATTTTATGATAAAAAATTATTTCATTTTTGTATATATATATATATATATATATATATATATATATATATATTTTACAATATCCATGCTACAGTCTTATGATTTATGATTTTATGAGTTTTTTACTATCTTACCTATAATTTACTTCTCACTAATCAATACTCACTTCCAACCTATATATAATAAAAGACTGGCATTCAAATTTATTAGAAGAAAGAACAATGCAGCTTATTCCCACTCCATATAGAGTCAGTAGAAATTCTCAATAATAATCGTGGAATAAATATGGGAATTGTATGGCAGAACGTTTTATATGGCAATCTCAATATACACATTTCACTTCAATTTATAAAAGCTTTGTTTATTGTTCATACTTTCCTAAATATTCTATCATAGTTTTTGAGTAAAATATATTTTTGATCTTTCTAAAAATTAATAAACTTGGTATTGACCCTTTTAAAGAATCTGTCTTATTTCCATCTCTCTAATTTATAAACATATCAAAAGTGAGATTTTCTTTTCCAATTTCCAACCTCCATATATTGATTATAACCATTTTCAAAATCACAAGTTAAGCCTTCACAGATCAAAGAAACAAAAAATAGGATACAATATGGAAGAAGTAAAATCGAAACTGAAATTTTTTAGGGACAGTGGTTTATCCAATGTTCTGCATGGACATAATACGCATTTTGAAAATAACAAACACGTATGATAATATATAACATAAAGCACTTTAGATTTCAATCATGTAGTGGAATCAACCAGTGATAATCAACAACAAAAAATGCCTGACAAAATTGTGTTTAATTATTTTTTGTCATTATTTAGTAAAATTTATGATAGTTTCATAATTGAAGAGCTGGTAAAAATAATATTGTAACAATCATAATAATAGCAAAAATATGATAACTAAAAATTTCTATTATCGCAACAATATAAGTATAATATATGGTAAGAACAATAACCCAAAACAATAATAGAACATATTATAATAGTAATAATCTCAGGTGAAATAAAATATTAAAAATATATTATTACAAATTTAAAATATATTGAACCAAATATAGAACGGAATACATTTTCTCTTTATATTTGTTTGACAGAAATACCAATAACGAAAAAAAAACAAACAAACAAAAAAAGAGCTTACCTACAAAAGTAGTGCTTGACGCAGAGCAACAGAAACAGTAGAAAAAAAGGAGTGTACTTAATAAAAGTTGAGTGCAACTAATCGTTGTCAAAGAACAAACAGAAATATTCTTTTGCTTACAAAAACTTGAGCAACATTCAACTATTTGGGCCATAAATTTCGTGACAGGCTTATAAAATTTTGGACTACAGCCCATTAATATTACGTTTAAGATATGTCCCATTATGAGATATTTAATACAAGAAAAATACCTAATTTGTTAAAAAAATAAATATTATAAGTTTTACTATTCAAAATAAATAAATCTTTGTTAAAATGCTAAAACTTTATACTATAGTAACGTTACTGTAGAAGATTGATTCTTCCAACAACATATTATTTTGATAGTTGTGGATATTGCAGGGTGTATAACACATGCTTATGTGACAAGAACTTCTATAATTAATTGCATTCCGTTAATAGAAAATTACGGCCATAAAAATATAAAAAAAAAATTAGTAAAATTCATTTTGACTTTAAATTGTTGTATAAAAGAGAGTTTAACAAAAACTGAAAATTGTAAAAATATTTTTTATATTTATAAAAATAAACAGCTACTGAGATTTAAATTTCTCAGCAGAAATGCTTTAAACCCGTCCAAATTACTATGATATTGTTGGATTCTTCTAATTAAAATAAATTCATCTAGAGTCTTATTATATTTATATTTAGTTTAATTCAAACTCTACCCTACACTTTTTACAGGCTATATACCTCGAAGACGCACATATCTTAAATATTTTAGAGACAAAATCTTCAAGAAAATATTTATCTGTATTTTGTTTTCGTTAATCGTCATTAGGTTCAGTTTTTCCTTAATGGAAAATCTTGTTTACATATATTTAGAAATTGTTTAAAAAAATTATAAATAATTTGCTAGATGGAATATTATTAGAAAAATAAAAACAGCATGCCTAATGTAATATTACGTACATACCTAAATAAATAAGTTGATAACTTATTTTCAGATATTCAATTACATGGTGAAATAATCACATGCTCATGCATGGAGTCATGTACCACAGTATCTGTCTTCTTGCACCTCTATAATTTAAGCCATTGATTAGATCTTTCATATGTCTCATGTCTTTCACCATGCTCCGATTGTGCTCAGGAGACATAGTTCTTGTGGTAGGGACGATATTGTTGTGGGACGGCTATACGAGGTTGTTTTTGGCATTCATTTCTTATAATTTGTTTAGTTATAGGCACCTTTTTTGTGAATATTTATCAGTTTTATTAATATTTACATGTGTTACTATATAATTGCTAAAATAAAATCAGAACTAATAGTTATACTTATAAGCACTCTATTTAAAATATATTAAGTAGATCAACACAAGTAATCCTACCAAAAAATTACACTAATAAAGAATTCATTTAAAATGCTTAAAGTTCATCAAATAACTAATCAAAATAGTTTAGCTGAAAAGATAAACTTAAAATTAGAATAGTTTAACTCAATAAGTTCAAACAAAAACAATAAGCTAAATTTTGTTGATTACTTGGAGTTACCATTTATTTTAGTTCTTATACTTTAAATATTCATTTTAATATTTACAAGCATATAATTTTTAATCTCTTTTAATTTTTATATATATATTGAACTATCTTTTAATCTCAATGATAGAATGTTTTTAAGTATAAATATGGATTCAGCATAAATAAATTTACCATTTATAGTAGAATCTGTAATAGAAAAAAAAAACTTATGAGAACAAAATACGATGAAAAGTTGGATTCAGTATAAAGATTAACTCTAATCATTGAAAATCTTTGTTCTGTGTGCTTGCAAGGTATAAGCGTCTCATCTTTTTCTTCTCAATATTTTGTTTTGATGAAACTAATGAAAGGTTTTCTGAATCTTAATCGATTCTATAGGTTAAAATGTAATGAAAAATTAATATTCTCTCTTCGGTTAAATGAAAATAAAATAGAAATAAAGTGAGATTTATTAATATCTTTTTACTATAATAAAAAAATTATTTTTTTTATCAAAATAAACAAATTTAATTTTTTTTGGGTAGAAGAGGATTGGAGAAAAACAAGAGAACGAAAAACAGAGTGCTTGAAAGACGAGAAAAAAAGATAAAAACAAAATAAAAAATTTATTATACTATTTTAATATATTCACACTCATTTTATTTCATGTTTCACTTATATTTATTATTATTTTTAGTTATGTGTCGAGAAGTGCCAAAACTTCTTCCCGTTGTTGATGGCTTTACGAGTTTACGCGACATTTGTTTTCACATTTGAGCCTTCTAAAAAGCAGTGACGCCAGGGCATTGATCATGTCTGAAAGATTCTCTTGGATTATATGGCAATGGAACTCTACTCTGAGTACAGAAAAAAAAGGAACGAAAACCTTGGATAAGACTTTGATTTGATTTTAGCAAGAAAGGGTATCGTATTATATCTTTGGAATCTACGTATGAGTATTTATTTTTGATCAGTTATGTTATTTTTGGAAGTGGTAGCATGGCAAGGTGTATGGACTCTGGATGTTTCACGTTTCTTTGTTACAGAATGTGAACGTGGATTGCAATACAAGACACATATGCAGCCTCACTGAAGCAACAGTTTTGGAGTTAGTACTAACATGCAGTAATAATAAAACCTGATACCTCAACTTTTTGGACCTATTGTTATTTTGGATTCATCGACAACATCTTCACGTTGCCTTCTTATTTCTTTCACGTTCATGTTTCGGCAACTAGTGCCGACCAAAAGTTATTGAAATTTGAAACGTGGAGACAGCTGAAAATATTTTTTCATAAAAAATAATAAATATGAAATATTAGAGGTACTTTATCCTTTATACATAATATAAAAAAAGAAGCAAAACTAATAAAGAGAACAATAACACAAACTTAAATTTAAATTAAGAGATTATAAATTCTTATTACACTCTTTGTGTTATCTAAAGGACTTTGATTGCTTGTTCATCCTGATCTTGTAATCACCCTTAACCATATGCCACTATACCACGCATCATAAAATATTCCATGTTATTTTTATAAAAATGACCCTCCTAACAATTACATCTTTGTTGGAGTCATTAATGTTATATTCTTGATCCACAGGAGCAAATATTTGCCCATACGTGATTTAATTTCCATTACCAGCTGTTTTCTGCGACGTTACGTCTGCAATCCCAAAAGATATGATAACAGATACACTACATAAAAAACAGTTTTACAGGGTTTTGTGTTGAACTTTCTCAAATAGTAGGGACTTCAAAACTAATATTGGATTTAGACCCCAATTATAATAGATGCTTTGGATACTATGAGTGATCCAAACTCACTTTCATATGTGCCAATGCAAAAAAAGTTCCTCCTCAACTTAATATTTCTGAAAATTATATTATGTTTACGACTCCAAATGCACCAAACAACAACCATCCACATGTTTTTCCAAACTATAATTGTTGTATTAATTAGTTTTGGGGGTACAAACTAATAATAATGAATGAAAACACTATTATGATAAACCAACCCAAAAATTGTATATACTACGAGTTTCCTTACAACTAAAGAAGAGATGATTAATTGTTTCATCATTGCCTTTACACCTAACAAAAGTTTTACTGTTCACATTCATTTTTCTATTCATCAAATTATTCCTTATCGTCACCTTATTTAAAATTATTTTCCATGAAGTGTTGTATAATTGGTAATGTGTTTTTCAAAAATTATCAAATAAAGGAACATAGTCCCTATCCCCCACTATATAAAGATTTGTATACAAATTTCATATCTTCCTTCGATAACCAATAATTATCTCTAAATTATCCTAAATTATACTCCAATTCTAACACAAAAGAAGTCATTTTAAGTGAAGGCAATTTTTTATTGAAGGAACGTGAAAATAGAGTCTACCGTAGAGAAAATAATGGTTTGAATGCAAAATATTTACGGTAAATACGCTCATACGAGAGGTAGAAGGGAGTACATGAAGACTTCCTTTGTTTTGCAAATGATTTTCCACTTGACTCAAGAAATTTCCCTACCTTTGTAACCCCCTCCCCATAGAGAATGCAACAGTATTCTCCTAATTTTATTTCCCACCTTCAATGACATTTAAAAATTAATAAATAATATAAATGAATAAATGAAAATATTGATTTTATTAATCTAATTGTTCTTATAGAGGAATGAAAGGTCTTCGGTCTCACTAGTAGTCCTTGGTCTTGGATGTATTCGTTGGTTTCGAATGTAATATTCGGTTTTTAGCTAGGAGTGGAAAGACCCCTGTAAAAGTCAATTCGATGTCAAAGTCAGTACACAAATATCAGACGAGTAGTTTAAGGGATTGAATTTTTGTACCTTAGCTTGACTCGTTTGTATTGTATGTATAGGAGTCAAACTATACAATAACATTGTAATTGGTCGAGATTTTCAGACAAAATAACTTTTGCTAACAAGTCTGCTATTGTCATTGTGATTGTCTTGTGAACTAAGACCTTTGTATCAGGCCGTGATCAAGTACAACTTTAATCAAGGTCGCCTATCATTCGACTTTTCCTGTATGTAATATTACGTATCTATTTTATATTTATGTTACCTCACATTGCATAGCATTGCTCGTTTGTTATTTTTTGAAATGAACACATAATATATCTTGGAAAATTCTTTACATTTCATACTCATAATTGGATGGAAAATGAGAGAGGAAGAAATATGTTATTCCTCATTGATCCATTTATGCCAATGGGAAAGTGAAGATAAAGATATAAAGAAGTTGGCAGAATTGTTGGATAAGGAGCAACATGTTGATAAGAAGCAACTATAGCCAGCTATTGCTGAACAAGTTTTGCTTCGCTTAGTAAAGATAGAGAAAATGATGTTGAAGTTCAATGATAATAAAGGAAGTTGAAATAGGAGACTTCAAATTACAACCTCTTAATCATGCTTTAAGGATATAGTTACCATAGGCATGCTTGTTTTGATCCAGCCAAGAGAGTGTAACATTACGTGATACTCTAAATTGGCTCTTTTGGTTATTATATAATTAAGACCATAGATGGCTTATTCATGGTTTGTTAATTCATGGTTGGTTGGCAAATTATATTGGTTGAAGTCCATTTCCAATTTTGGAGAGAGAGACAAACAGACAAGGAAGAATAGCCGTTGAAAATAATTTATTTTTGGAGAAAAGTACGTAAACTTTTAAACTTTTCAGTGTCACTCTGTAAACCCACCACTAGGTTGGAAGTACAAACAAAAATTAAGTGTAAAATAAAAAAAATAATAAAGCTTATATATAATACATGCTTTGATTGAAATTGCACAGAAAACAAAGGAAAAGTTTTGCCTTCACGAAAACTATCTCAGTTTAATTTTTTAAGTGTGAAAATTTTTTTGTTTATAATTTCTTCTGTTGTTCCCTTTTAGATTACAACAAAATGACTTTAATTTTTCTTTCCGTTTCTTTCTTCTCTCATTTTATATCAAACGAACGGTAAATCATATGCTTGTTTGTGGCCTTATGGGTTTTTGTACTAACTTTTCACACTTGATGAAAAGTAAAATATGCAACTTCTAACTTTCTAAAATTTAAAATATTTTATATGTATTTCATATAAATTCTCAATAAGTTTAGCGAGAACACTCTTTAATATTTATTTATTTATTTTTATGCACATTCAAAAGAATTAAAACAGCTCTTTCTTTGGAGCTCATGCTTGTATTTTTAGTCTATTTGATGTTGCTTTGAGGTATATTCCCTATCCTCGTCTTTTCTTTATTCCCTGTTGTCCTAATAAATAAATTATTCCTTCGTAACTATTTAATCCTTTTTCCCAATACAAAATGAACAAGTTAGAAAACTACTAAAGATCACGCTCAACGTTTACAAAACTAGCAAAACATCAAAAGCACTCAATTATCAATTTCACATCATTACAAAGAAAAGTGTCTTTATACATAGAAGTCACACAAAGAGAGATATTGGAAAGCCATATCAAAAGAATAGAAACAAAATCCGAACTTTACTCTTCTTATTATTATGTCTTAACGTTTTTGCTTGTGCCCTCCACATGCATTCGGGGACAATAACTAGGTTCTCGTCCTCAAATTGTATTATTACAATTTCATTATCACATCCACATCAACATTAATAATTGCTAACTTTGCCTGAGAATCGCACGGACGAGTCCTGCATATTCTGCAGATTTGATAAAAAAAAAACTAGCCTCTGTCTGAGGCATATGTGAGAGAACAAAACCAATGAACGTTATACTCCTTGTGAGGAATAAAAAAGTATCCTAAGTGCATTTGCACCTCTTCTTCCTCTGTTAAACTCTCACAAACACCTTCCTCCATATCCTGCACTTCTATACAACGCTTGCTTTATATCTTCAGAACTCAGCATTGCCCTTTGCTCTGATTCCTGTTCCATGACAAACAAGATATATGATTCATATATGAACACAAAATATGAAGCTATATATAAGTATTTGTAGGCAGTGCCAAAACATGGTGTACTAATGTACCTCTGAGCAAGAAGCCTGCATTGTGAAATCATTGAAACAGCTAATAACACATTGTTGGATCTCAAGGCCAAACGCCTCCAGGGTGTTTACTGTTGATTGTAACAATCCTGGCTTTCCTGCACAGCAAATTTCCACCCGTGTGTCCACACTCCTCTCCACTTCAAACTGCTAAGACCAAAAAACTAAAATATGAAAACCAATGCAGGATTGCACCAATCACAATTAAGATCTATCAACAAACATTTATTTTTCAAAAGGGTCTATCAGAAATTATTACAAGTTCAAAGAACATTATGGTTTCAATTGCATAACTGAGTTTCATTAATTCTTTTTAGTCTGTTAGGGAAAATCCATACCTTGGGTGAATTTCTCACTAGGATTTCATTTGGCTTTACATCTTTGAAAATGCCTGCCATTTTAGACTCTAGTTCTCCTTCTTGTTGGAGATTGTTGATCTTCTCCAGAAGCTCTTTCATGTAATCAATAGTGTCTCCAAGAATAGATGTTCTATCCATCTGTGATAAGCATTCAACACAACAAATTAGATCTGCTCATTTCTGCAAGTGCAGCAGTACTCATTGAATGAAAGACTCACACTCACTGCATACCTTACTTATCTTGGGGACAATTGCTCTCAGCATGGAGAGCCTGTCATTTAATCTCTTTCTTCTTCTCCTCTCCGCCATTAGATTCTTGGAGGGTTGCCCCTGAAGCTTCTTTGACCGGTTCTTTCTTTCCAGACCCGTTCCCATGTTGAAAACTGGCATTTCAGAGGATTGTGTTGGCTCCGCTTTGCATGTGGCTTGCAGCTCCAAATTCTTAAGCTCTTCCCCAAGCATACCGGGGTCCTCTTCTTCCATAATGGGCAATGGATAATCCTCTTGACAAAGGGTATTGAATGGAGTATCAAGGGTAGTATAGTATGAATCGATAATCTGTGGTGAGGATTTATCGAGTAAAGAGCCATAGATTTCATTGAAGGGGTAGCAGTCGTTGTAGCTTTGAGGAAGTTCTTGACCAGAAGAAGAGTTGGGGAGGTAAGGTAGAGAGTTTTGATCAAAACAGTCAAAACTACTCCAGCCATTACAGAAGAACTGGTTTTCTTCTGTACTAGGATTGGTGTCCCATGTTTCTCTTCTTAGAGTCATCAATTCCTCCAAGAAATCCTGGTCATAGTGCTCCATCTCTCTCGCTCTCTCTAAATGTGTGTGTTGTGAATAGGTTGCTATTTCTTTAAGAAACACAGCTTTCGAGTTCTGAGAACATGTAGTATACTAAGAATGAAGAATTTATAGGGGGAATACAGCGAGGCTTTTGGCGTATGGATTATTATATGCAATGTGGTATGTATGATGCTGTATATATTCATTAGTTTTAGAACCTATAGCCTAAGACAGAAATGGAATCTGCTTTTCATTTCACAGCGGTTTATGTCTTTTTCACCGAAATTGCTGCAATCAAACACAAACTATATATTTAATTGGTATTCTTAGAAAACTTTGACCCTCGTATCTGCCTGGAAACAAAAAGAATGGAGTTGTCTTCATAAAACCTGCCAGGTTCCTTGTATGTTTAAAGCCGTGTAATATTAATTGTTACGAACACAATAGAAAACAAACCCTTTCCACCTCTCTCTCTCAATCCATGATCAAAGTTTCCAACTTGGGCCCCACTCTCCAATGCCTCCAAACTTTGGCTTAGCTCACGAATTCAAATGAGTTGGTATCCTTATTTTGTTCTTTCTGCAGTACCTCTCCTATATATCCAATACGCTTAATAGGTAATGCAACTAGTGATAACGTTACGTCCAATAGAAAACCACACTATCAATTTGTACTTCACTTTCTAGTTAAAAGGCTGAAGCAATCAAGCTAAAACCTGACACCAATACCACATTTTCTCTATATGTTTACGTAGATAAATGTAGTAATAGTGTTATACAACCTCACTATACTATACCTGTTCATATTATATATGAACACCCTGAAAGATCAAGTGTCATAAGTGTACACTGAATTGTTAATTAGTTTCAGTAGTTGCAGTACATATTTATAAGCCTAATAACAACATGCTAGTCTGATACTATACTGCAGTATATACAAGGGCCTATAAGTCACGGATTTTCGACCCTTGGAAAAAGTGTATGCAGAATGGTCTCTTGATGAAGAGTTTGTGACTAGCCATATGTAGAGCATCCTCCCCAATGTCATTTTCTTTTGTGAGCATAGAAGTTAGCACGGAATTACGTTCTGAAATGCCAATGGAAAAAATGTAAGTCATTTTCGAGGTGATCATACTGTGAAGAATCTAAGGTACACGTGCCATTGACAAGTTAATCTACAAGCACTAGGAATTGAATTTAGCAGCCTTATAGCATTATATCAGAGGAGATTTTGTCAACCAATTTATATAAAAAAAAAAGAGCCTCGTATTCAAACTGGAGAATCCACAAAACACTACTTGGTTTTAAAGAAATAAAAGGTAAAGAAGATAAGAGTGCTCATATTTGGTGGAAGTCATTTATTGGGCCAATTGTGCTTAATCTTGCCATGATAGATTATTCTCAATCATTCTAGGATAGTCATCTATACTTGACTATATTTTATTGAATAATTAATGCACTATTAACCACCACGCGTCACCTCTAACAGTATCCACATCATTAAATTTATATTCACTCTTCAATTAAAATGTAACTAAATCATTTTTAAGTTAAATTTTATTTTTGATTTTAAGTTATTTAGTAGGATTAAATTTATTAATAGTTTATATTTTAAAATTATCCTCACAAATTATGGAAATTCCATCCTCTTAATCTCTTTCTACTTAATTATTTAGTGCATCTCTATGCAATAATATTTATATAATAAATAATTCAATAGACAATTTGATTGTAACTTATAATAAATGAATTTGATTGGTTAAAACAATAATTTTATGGCCGTTAGAAAAAAAAAAACAAATTCCACACACAACAATCCCAAATTTGACATTTAATATAAGATACCTATTCCTGAAGTTTTCTACGAGTTTGAAATTGTGATACACACGAATGACAAGCAGCCATGCATTGAATGATTAAGTTTAAACGAGGAAGTCAATCATTACCTTCGAAAGAATTACAGAAAGTTGTAGTTTAATGGCCAAATATGATTTCATTAGTATACGTTAAATTATTAATAAAAGAGCAATTTATACTAATGATAACTTTTATCCATTATTGTACTATATTTTAATAAAAAATATAATTTTCCGCTGACTTTTAAGATCTAATCTTATTGTCACAACTCTAAATTAAAATAATTAATGTTTTAATATATTTTGAAAATTATATATTATATAAGTTTTAATCTACATAAATAATATATTTTTTAATTAATGTAAATTATATAAATATGATTTATATAAAAATCAATCCAATCACAACTTTTTAGATTAAATAATTTAATGTAAAGCTATTAAACATATATAATATAATAATTTATGAGAGCTATACGTATAAACAAAAATAGGTACTGGTTGTACAAGTTTCTTAATAAACTTTTATTACAATATATTTAGAAAATCGAAAAAAAGTAATGATTACACTAAAACGACAAAGCCAACGTTATACAAGTCAATTAACTTATTTAGTTTAATGTAAAAAATTAGCCAATATAACCAAAGTGTCCCCATCAAGCTTTGCTGTAATCACATCCAGTTTCAAGCACTGTTAGGTGTTGATTAGAATTAGAATTTAGATGTTTTCACTTTATTTTCTCTCTTTTTACCTGTTAATTTTTTGGTAAACACTAGGATTTTATCTTTGATGTTTCGTTTTTATTTCCATTTTTTATTAAAATCTAAAGAGCATTTTTTACATTGTTTTGAAAGAGAGAAACCAAACTTTCAGCGCCTAGACGCTGCTGGATCATGGACACCCAGTTAACATTAAAAGAAAAAAATTTTAAATGAAGAATATGAGAGTTTGAGAATTGCATTTTCGCAACATAGAAGCATAGAGCCACGAGCTACAGTTTGAGAGAGAAAATAATACTTACACTTGGTTTTTTAATCAACTAATATTAATTGTTATTATGTTAATTTTTGTTAATGGGATTGAAATTCACAACATATGGTTTCCTCTCGTCTTCTCTTATTATTAAGTTAATTTTATATCTGTAATTAGATCTTGATAGAAAGATTGAAAAGTTCTCAGACTCATCTTCTTTTTTTCATTTATATCTATCTATCTATCTCTCTCTCACTCTCTCTCTATATATATAATGTGATAGTTTATATTTGTTATTATAAAAAAATATCTTAAAATTTAATGTTATGAAGATTTTACATTGATAAAAAATAAAATAAAATAAGAATATCAAGAATCTATTTTTGTTGAATTTATAGTTTCACTTCAATATTAGATGCGTTTATGGAATTACCTATAAATATCTGGTCTTATGTTAAAAGTATTCAAAAATGATAAGTTTATTAGAAATATCACATGTAAAGCTAAATTATAATATAAATTGATAAGTTGGTTAGTGATTTGTTATCCATTTATTTGATTATATAGAGTAGAGATCTTTTGTGTATGATTTTTTATTTTCTTATATACATGTTGAATTTAAGATATTGATATTTGTATAAAAAGTAAATCTTCATTCAAAGAAATTGACATAAAATAATTTTTGTGTAATTTTCTCTTCATAAGATATTAAGTATAAAAAGAATTAATAAGATATTGCTCGAACAGTTGGGAGTTGTTTTATTACTCAAGTAATAGTTAGTTGAAGCTATCCTTTCATGAAATGTGTGTTTCTTGCTTTGAAACTTTCGCACCTTAATTTCCATTTTATAAAAATTGTGCACTTTAACTTTGAAAGTTTCTTTTGCTTTGAAAATTTGTTAATTTAATTTTCCATTTTATTACAATTACGGACTTTAATTTTTATAGTTTCTTGCTTTGAAACTTTGTTAACTTAATTTTCCATTTTATGACAACTGTGCACTTTAATTTTTATAGTTTCCTTCAATTCACATTAATTGCACTTAATAAATTGTACCTAACAAAAGACTATTATAATCCCAAGAGGATACTAATTTATTACTTAGTTACTTGCTCTAACTAATTAATTAAAATAGTTATCACAGAGTGACGATCAAGGATTTTGCCATGTTCACAAGGAACTGGCTTGAAATTTTGTTGACATTCTTGCAACATTTACACTAAATGAAATGAAATATTGTATACTGTTGTTTCATCTTTGGATACTTTTCCCTTTCTCATCATTTACACCATCGATTTACATAATTTAATTTTGGATGACTTTTAATTTTTTGGATATATGTGTAAATAATATGTAGGAGACATATATCACCTGAACTAAAAGCTTCAGCCGTCAGATTTATAAGTCAAACTAGTTTTATAAGTGATTATATATATTGTAAAAAAAGGGAACATGTTTACTCATAAAAATATGTAATCAACGGTATTACAAGTGTAAAAATTAATCAGAGTAGATTTTTTATTCAACAACTAGATTGATTTTGGTGTTAGCATGATCTCAGGGATTTGGTTTCATTAGAATGTATTCTCTTATGCTAACAATATGAATAATTGTTTGAAACTTATTATTAAATGCATAAACATTTTTACAGAAATTTTAGTTTTCGGCATCGGAATTAGAATGATCTTAAGAACAATGTAGAAGGGTCCTTGTTAAAATACTAACTAAAAAAAGTACACATTTAAGATTCTTTAGACACGAAATTAATAAAAGGGAATGCAGAATAGGTACATACAAAATTAACTAAGCGGCAATAAAGCCTCACAACACGTGTCTAACTTATGTCATTTCCTCTGAAATCGCTTCAGAAGAATCTCAATTTGAAGGTTGTGTACATGATGTAGCATTAATGGCCATTATAATATGATAAACACCAAAAACAAATGGCGGATTTCTGAAAGACCACCCAGACAAGAACTGAGTGTTTGCTCTATCGTTTTTGTTTGATTAATATAGTTGGTAGATATTAAATTATTAGTATTATGAGCCTTTACAAAAGGAAGATTTTATCCTTATTAGCCAAGGCTTATAACTTAATTGAAAATGTCTATGCACACATATACGTAACAGATATACTTTTCTCAAGTACCTGCGCATAGAATGTAGAACCTTTGTTGAATATATTTTTGGATTTGCTCCTTTTATACCCATTTTCCATGTAGTGCCTCTTTAAAGAAGAACACAAACCATTATAAACTGGCTGAAAAAATCTTTTAAATACGTGTTTATGAAAAAATTTTAAAACATCAAACATTTTTTATAATTTTAAAATAACTTATACAGGAATCTAACTTAATTAGTTAAGCATCATTGCCTAAACTCTTTGCATATGTTACATTCGAATAAAAAAAATATACATTTTAATTTGTGAAAAATAAATAAACTCTAGTACATTACGTTACATTTTATTATTTCATTAGTTGTTAGAAATTCTATCGAAATTGAGTGCGTGTGTGTGTTTATATATCACATAAATAAGACCCTATGTTTAGAAAATGGAATAAAATGCAATCAAATTAGAGAAAAAGTGTTCATGGATTTAACAATGAAGAAGATAAGATTTGAGTAGATATTAAAGGGAAGAAAGGAAAGTGATGATAATAAATTGTGAAAAGAAACGAAACCTAGAAGAGACAGTGACACATTAAAACCCTGAAGAAAGCACGAGGAGCACAGGGAGAAAAAAATTACGTGGGTGAAATGAAAGGGTGGATGGTGGTGTGAGAAAACCGCGGCTGTTTTCCTCCTACCTCCCCGATACAAAGTGGTATTCTTAAAGCAGTTTTTGGTGTTGTTTCGATCTTCCTTTGTTTCATAAGATTCAGCTTTGACAGCCCACAATATCTTATTTGGAGTTCTGGACTTCCACCAAAACCACCAATCTTTCTCCATCTCCCACTTTTGTCTTCTTCCACTTTTTGTTTCTTACTCAGCAGTCTCAAACAGTACCAGATTGGGTCCAAAAAGCCACGAGCCATCTTAGATTCTATAATCTACACGTTATACAAATATTCATTACAAAATTATAACAATACTTATTTTACACGAAATTCATACTCTTACATATAAAGCGAAATGAAAGTTTCTTTTTAAATATTTGATAAAATAAAAATATCAGCTTTTTTATTTCCTAAAATGATAAATGTTTATAAAATAAAATAACATTTTTATGCAGAAGGTGGTCGGTCATCGCTAGCATGGTTGTTGGCTGCGGACATTACCATTACCATGCATGTGAAGGTGAGTGAGGGTGGTTCTGGGTACCTGTCACCCTGTTTCTTCTCTCTCCAACAATTTTTTTTAGGTGATGATGTGTGAGGTAACAACATTGAAAATCATCCTTGTTAATAATAATGGGTGGGGAAAAAGTGCAGTTCAGGTGTTAGCTGGCGCCAAGTTAATCATTTTTAATGTTAAGCACTTGTGCTTTATATAAGAAGGGTTCTCCAAATTTTCATTCTTTCGAAATTTTGTATAATATAAAATAGTCTTTGGATATAAAGTTTAGAAAAAGTTGCAATTTGAAGTAATCATAACTTACATGATTATAGTGAAAGAGCTTTACTTAATACAATTTGTTCTTAGGCACGTGAGAGTTTATCTTAATAAAGTTCTGAAAAAAAGTAGTTTCTAGGTCGATCACGAGTCATTCCATGCGCAAGAAAACGAGAAGGAGGCAACTAGCAGCAACCCCACCAGATATTCACTCTAATTATTTCATCAAAAGTCGTGCCTGTGATCTATACTTTGCATGTAACTTTACCCTTTCCCTTCCAATGTTTTGTAGGATGAAAAGATAGGTATGAGAAACGAAATACAAAAAGTGATGAGAGAAATACACAATGCTTCACATTGTATTGTGTTGAGGTGTGGAGTTTCTTTTTACTTGTGTGATAGTATATACTTATCTTATTCCTTGTTAAAAGAATAGAGTTTAAAAAGTTTTTATAGTGTTAAATAATCTAACCTAGCAGTAAAAGACTTATGGAACATGATTGCTTTTATTCGAGGTCTTCTAAACAATGTTTTCTTGTTCAACCATTACCATTTGTTTCCAATAAAAATCGACAATTCATTAAGGAGCCTACATCTTAAAATTGATATTTCATGTCAATCAATACTTATTAGATCAAACAATCTATATATAAATTCTTCACCCATTGAGTTATAAAAGTGTTTATGCTTTTAAGAGTTGTTCTTTTCTCCTTGTTGATCTTTGTTAGGATTAAACATTCCTCCTTAGTTTGACACTATGGAAGTCGTTTTTTGTGCAATATCACAAAAAAAATGTTTATTTAATTTAAGTATATGTATATTTCAAATAAATTATTATCTTTCACGAAGTATGCATAATTAATACACATATTTAATAAAATAATTTAAATGAATTTTTAAGTAGATAATTAAGCCTGAGTATAACTTAAGATAAAGCCAACAATTGCAAATGGGACCTCTCAACATGAATAGTAAATTTCAAGTACGATTTTTTTCTACAAAAATAAACTTAATTAACACATATAATAGCAATTTTATTATTAAATTCGTCAATGCTGTCTAATAATCAATGAAACAGGTGTAAAAATATTTTTGGTGAAAAATTTAATTGAAGAAATAAGTATTATCCATCAACATTTTTTTTATCTTTTAGTTTGTGGAAAACTAATTTTGTGTTTGCAGTAATGTTGTTATTGACTATCAAACTTCCTTATGCAATAGAAATCCAACATGTATTACCACACGATATATATATATATATATTAAATATCGGTTAAAAATACATTTTATGTATTTGGTAGCAATAATTTTTATTTTATATCGGCTGTAATAAAATTAATGTATATTATTATGTTTCTTCGTGTGTCACCACTCGTCCCTCTCAAACCACTTGTTCTGACTTGATATGAGTAGTTACTACTACTGATGATGATGCATGCATTTGAGGACAAAGACGTTAACAAAGAAAGTTAAAAGAAAATAAGAAAGACAACAAAAATAAAATTAAGCGTGAAATGAGATTGTTCTTACAACGTGTAACATCAATTCCTATATTGTAACTGGTTTAAAATTTACATACCATTACTATAAGAATTAATGTTTTATACAGAATTTATATAGGTTACAATAGAAACCAATGTAGTATTGACCTTAATTATGATAATATCATAAATTGATGTAATTAACATGTTGTAATATTTTTTTCCACCAATAATGATGACATTTAATTCGAATAAATAATACATATAACATGTGTAATCACTGTATCAACCAATTATATTATCACTGAACGTTTTAAAAATTAGACCATATTTCTCTTGAAATTTTGACGTTCATAGCTCTACCGTTGAACTTTCGTGTCGATAAAATTGTGTGAGAGAGATAAGGTGATATAATTTAAAAAATTGTTTTAAAACATACTAATATTTTTTTAGCATTTAATATTATTAAAAAAATTATAATGAGAAAATAGAAAAATTAAGTTCTTTTTTATGGCCATAATGTTTCTAAAAAAGCTTATTCAATGAATATATATGACGTAAAAAATATATAAAAGGACAAAAGATATTTGATTTTTTCATCCTTTACGATTTTTTGTATTTATGAATATCTTTAGATTAAAAATGTTTTCTTATGAGCAGATACGAAAGAAAGAAAGAGTGGAAGGGAGAGTAAAAGTAATTTTAATATTTTTGTGAATTATATAATTTTGAGTAATATTTTTTTTAAACGGCAAAAGGAATATATAAATGATAGAGTACCTGAAATACCCTAACTCTTTTTGAAAAACTGTACAATAGCGAATATTGAATCTGTATATTGGTAACATGACTCATGAGCCATGTTGGTATGCAAGGCAGAAATTAGAAGATAAGTAAAAATTTGTTGGGATTAAAGAATAATAAAACACATTGACTTTTTAAATGCACCTTGATTAACTAGTTGGTGATTAACAAAATGGTGCATATCTGGTTGAAACAGTAAAAGCTAGTGATGGAAGTGAGTTGCACATTAACAGTTATAAACAAGTAAAGTTAGTGTGATTCACTAAACAATATTAGCAGGTACACATATATAAAAGAAGATTTTCAAGCTAAGTAAAAAATCATTTTTGAAGTAATAATGAAGTAGATTTTGAGATTAATTATATATAAGAAACCTTGATTCTTAATTGCTGTCTTTTCCCCTCATTTATTTTGAGATTACATTGAAAATAAAGTTATTAAAAAAATTACAAAATTAACTGCATGCATCAGTTATTACCAGTATACGTGAAAAAAATAAGATGGTAAGTTCCTAACCTTCCATTTTCAATGATGCTATTAAGAAGAGAGTTTAAATTAAAAACAAATTAAAATATCTTAAATTGTTTCTATTTACTTTCCATTGAGTATCCTTAATTTGGACAGCATGGATAGCTGATAAATAAACAATACAGATAGAATTTCGTTAAGTCAACTTGCTGATTACATTCAAAATTAATTAGTTATACAATTGTCAAACACCCAATCCACCAATGTTGGAACTCAAAATTTGATGGACAAAGAAATTGAAATTGTTTGTTGCCAGATGCATAATATTGTAATTTAGATGATATCTTTTGCGAGATTCTCATAATATATATGGTCTTCTTACATGTATATGTTGCCCTAATATTGGTTTTCATCTCTTAAGTTCAAGAAAATCTCAATGCTTGTGACTTGTGAGTTGTGATCTTCATGGAGTCAGCTCCATTCAAATTGAGCGGCTATGTGCTGGGTGGTCACACTACATTGTAATCTAACCTTTTGTCTTTTATGAGATAGAGAAATCAATTTATTTTTCATGGCACTTGTACTTATTGTACCAACCTTAATGATGATAACTTATATACACCAAATTATACTAAAATTCGTATACATACACAAACTATTGCAGACAATCCTTCTATACGTGCACATAATTTTTTTTAAAAAATCAAAATCTAGAGATTAGTTGGTGAGGTTTCCACATATCCACTTCTAACATATATGTTTCTACATCTGCAAATAGAAATATAGTATTACGCTCTAAACCAGATAGCTATATGGAAGAAACAAAGTAGCCCCACGTACCCTCTCTTAGAGGGAATTGCAGCTGTGCAATACACGATTTGGAAAAACTAGTTATTTAAAACCTTCAAACTCAAGTGGGGTTATAATATCCAGCAATTCACAAATTTTGTCTTTTTCGAAACTAGAAAACCCTCTTGGTTTGCTAGCATATTGATCGGACAAAAACTTCGAATTAGTCAAATTTGTGTGGGGGAGATGGAGGAAAAAAAAATCAAAGTCCAGAAAAATGAGTCAGGATTATGAAGATCAAGGATCCAATTTTCTAGGCTAGAAATGAAATAAAAACATGTTATAGACTATGTATGTAATCCAACTAGCGTGTTTAGTGGACTAAAATTGTGGTCACAAACTTGTGATTAGTTATAGGAAAGTTATTAAATAATGGTATAATAAGGTTTATAGGTAAGTTCAGCTAACTAGGTTTATATTTCAAATTACACTTGTTTTATGTAAACAACACAGGGTAGTTATTAGCTGTCCCATAGTTATAACTTCAACATTGTCAACATATGATACAAATTACGTTTGCAAAAGTTCATTGACCATCACGAACTTATAGCTCAGTGATGAAAGACTTTGTAAATTATATATAATACCAGTTTGGCTAATTGTACAACTCATTTTTGCTTGGAAAATAAGTGTGTTTATATGATTGTTCAGTTCCATCATTTTCAATATTACAAATTAATACTAAAGACAAAACCAAATCAAAGCTAAATTAGACCAGATCCAATAAACTTATATATAAATCATAAACGGATATGCTGTGTTTGTTTTGATTTGCTCTTATGGATATACTACTAAAGTATTTGGCTACTGTTTGTGGGGGAGTGAGGGTCTAAACAAGCACTTGTTGTGATATATTAAAAATAAACTATACTACAACCATTCAAAATTTAAATTATAATATTCAAACTTAGATATCAAAAATAAATTATAAACTTCCAGGAAAATTATAATTTCTAAAGAAAATACATTGTTGAAGTAAATTATTGAATGAAAAAGTAGACACTTTATGAAATGCTATATATAAAAATCCTTATTGATAACATATTAAAATTATAAATATAGATTGTAATGTAATCATCATACTATATAAAGTAATGAATATAATACTTAATTAAATTGTGTGTTTAAAAATAATGTAATTATTTTATTTTAAATCATCTTTATTATCTTGATTAAGAAAACATTATTAAAATACAACATAGTTATAATGAGAGGATACAAAACATGTTTAACTTTGAATAATTTAGTGCAAAATAAAAATATATAATAATTTGAAGCTTTTTACATATTAAACGATTTCAAGATTAATCCTCTTTATTAGGCATGACAATGGAAAGGTTGAAAGAATTAAACTAACTTCATCTTCTATCCACAAAAAGGGTGAAATTTGCAAAATGTGAGTTTAAAATTTTAATATCTATTTTCAAGTTTTACTAGAATTAAGTAAACATGTGTATAACTAACCACAATACTTTAATTTCATTTATATTTTTAAATTATTTATTTTTTAATTTAAGTGATCATTTTAAAATTATATGTAACTTATATATTATTATATTTTTTTATTTTTAACATATAAATGATCATTTTAATATATATATATATATATATTATATCTGCGTGTGTAATATAAAAGTAGCATGAAAAGCACAAGTTTGAAAATGGGCAATTATACACTCCGTTCTATGAAAAAAAAAAGGTTAAATGATACTTGTGCTTATACTTTATTAAAGGTACTTTTGGATAAACTAGGACAAATTTAAATTAAAATTTATTATTCCTATTTATTTGATATTTCTACTCTAACTATATCAAAACTAGGTCATTCACTCCCAATCAAATTTTCTTCCTTAATAAGAACTAGGATTTGAACTCATCACCTCACCATTTGTTTAAAATATTAGAGTCTATCGCTACCAAAACCAAACATTTTTTAGTATTAAATGATTTAATTTAAAAAATAAAATAAAATAAAATTTGCCCTAAAATAAGTATATATTTATTTCTGTCTATATAAAGTAAAATTTAAAATTATATACTCCATTACGTCATTTCATACTTATAAATTACTTTAATAAATGACTTTACCTAAAAAACTACAATTAAATAATTACTCCGACAACCTTTAATCCATTTTTTTTTAAATTATTCAAATTAATTACTTTATCAAAAGTGTGATATTTAAAAAAATTAAAGAAAAAAATTGTACTTACCTTTTCGAAGTCACATTCATATTCATTATAATTTTAAAAGAGACATTCACGTATATTTTTAATAAAATGAAATTTACATCTTTTAGTTTTTAAATACATATTTTTTTATCTTACGTTTTAATAACTGACATTCACTTTATTTAAAAAATTTTCTAATCAAGTTATATTTTTGATTTTCCATTTTATTTAAAAATATTATATTAACTAAAATTTAAATAAAAAATTTTATATTGACTAATATTTTTTATTTATTTATTTTTAACTTGAAGTGGGTCAAAATCTTTTGTTGGTTTGACAGAGAATATTATTTTAACTAAAATTTAAATAAAAAAATTATATTGACTAATATTTTTTATTTAACTTTTTTAAAAAACTTGAAGTGGGTCAAAATCTTTTGTTGGTTTGACATAGAGTGGGGTCAAGTCAAAAAACTACTTGCCCATTAAAAAAAATAAAAAGTTAAAAAACTATTGTCCATTAAAAAATAATAGAACCTGGTTGATAGAATAGTTTTAGTGGTCCACTAGGTTGGGTCAGAACGTTTGACACTGTATTTCAGTTTTTTCTTCCTGCACCATCATAATTTCTAATTGCACCCTTGTACCTTTTCTAAAAGTAATTTCTAGAGTATCTGTTTTATAAATTTTCCAAAGATTTTTGGAATTTCCATAACATGAATTCTGAAAATAAATTTGGAACAGGATTTCTAGAATAGGATTTTCAAAACAAACGCTCCTGAACACACAAAATACATTTCAAAACGACTTTTTCATAATAGAATTTCTACCATAAGTTTTTTAAACATAAATAATATTTTTGGAACAAGTATTTTAGAATGTGTTTTTCAATGAGTTTTCCGTAACACATGAAATGAGTTCCAAAACAAGTTTTTTCGAACAAAATTTTCATAACAAACTTGTTGAAACGTAAAAGCTCTTGACTGAGCTTTCCAATATGACCTCTCCCTTCGTCTTCATTCAAATAATGCAATGGATAATGGAGGTGCAGTAGCAATGGCGCAGCTGGGGCCACAATGCAGCGACAACAGTAAAGTGGTGCAGTGAGAAGAATATTCCAGTCTTTTTCCATTAGTATTATGTGCAGTTAGTAATAGTGGTGTGCAGGAAATAAAAGCCCTGTATTTACATGTAACATTAGGGTTTAATTCTCGCAACAATAACTTAGATAAAAAATTGTTTTCAAGAAAGACAAATGGTGTATGGTTTGGTGTATGTATTTGAAATGAGAAGAATGAAGTGGTGTTGAAAAATTAAATATAGAATGAGGTTGAGTTAATAAAGCAAATAAGCTATATAGCTTGATCATGGACGAATCTGACTTTAAAATGACAGGGTCTCTTTCTAGCAGTTAGATCTAGTACTAGATTGCTTATTCTCATGTGGGCATTTTTTTAATCTGCACTTTCTTTCATTTTTTATCACATAAGCATGTTGGGCCTGACAGGGCTACGGTGCATTATCTGGTTGAAGGCTTCTTCCTGCACCTCCATAGACCCAATAAATTTATTATCATATTTTTAATAAAAATAAATAAATAAACCATACACTTTTTAAACTTTTTGTATTTCGGATTATATATTTGTATATGGAATTATAAAATCTAGTAAGATTTTTTTTTATATATACTGGATTATATAATTCGGTATATAATTTTTTTTGTATTTCAGATTGTATAATCTAATATATAATTTTTGTATACCAAATTGTATAATTCAGAATATAAAAATATATTCTAGATTGTACAATATGGTATACAAAAGTTGTATACCGGATTAACAATCTAGAATATGCAAAACAAAATTGTATATCGAACTGTATAATCCATTAGGAATATTTTTGGTATTTTGAAAAAATATGGAAGTGCAGGATGAAGTCATGGAGGTGCAGGAAGAATGCATCTATCTGGTTCAAATTTCAGCTTCTAGTAATAATAATATCATAAAAATTGTGGAACAAAATTGTCAAAATCATGGAACGCAAGTTTCACTTTTTAATTTAGGATCATCACCAGATTCAACTAATTTAAATAAAACATCTCTTATGTGTGAAGCTTAAAATTTTACAGTTTCACATTTGCTTTCACATTTTCAACACAATTTTCCAATGTGTTTATATCAATGATTTAAGAGTTAAGCTATGTATAAAATTTTGTAAAATTTTCCACCGTTTTGTAGAAGAAGAAAATAAGGTATATATATGTTGTAATAATCTAAAAAAATATGTAGTTTTAAGACAAGAGTTAGTCATGTCACAAAATACTAAGTTTAGACTATGACAACCACATGGATTATAAAATGCTCTGGGGTTAATATCAAGAAATACTTTTGTGCACACCTTGATGTTTTCTTTTTCGTATTAGACCATTATCATATCCTTGTCCTCTAAGGTCATTAATATCAAGTCCAACAACTTTTAGTTCATCTATAATAACATCAAAAAGACATTTTTCACTTGTATAATTTACTTTTAAAAATTCTAGAAAAATACTTGTTAGCTTGTATTAGTATTGATGAAATATCCACTCACTTTAATATAAAAGACATGTTCTTTATGGCTTATATCTGGAGTACAGTCAAATATGATTGAATAATATTTCGCATCTATAATTTTTTTTTATAATTTTTATTCTTATTTCATTTGCTAACGAATTTATCAACTCATTTTGTATATTATGTCCAAGGTAATGATTAAGAATTTCATCATTTTTAATTCAATGAATATGTTCTTGGATGATTTGATTAAATTCTTCAATCATTTATATCAAACTTATAAGGTTTCCATTAGTTTTTGATAGATCATTTCATTTTCTTTTCACGCAAGACTAAACTACTTTTGGCAAGGGTGAATTTTAATAAACAATAATTCTTAACAACACTTTTCTCCATTCTCTATCTCTATTATTTGTTCTTGAACATATTTATCTATTGTTTTTATTTGTTGGCAATCTCATTTTCAAATCAATCCTGCATTTACATTAATAATGTGCTCATCAATTATCACATTGTTCTTTAACTTAACACTAAAATTCCTCCAATCTCTACCTTCTTTAGCCAGTTTACTAGTATAACAAACAACATTAAACAACTTACCATAAAAACAAAAGACTTTATCTAAATTTGTAGAATAAACAAGTCATTTTCTTTCATGTTTTTCTCCATTAGGCAATTTTTGAATTTAATTTGATATAGGAAAGTGTCTAGAGTATTTATCCTTTAGAAAATATATATCAGTTACCTTCATATCTTCTAGTTGACATATTTATATATTTTTTAATTAAAATTAAAAACTATAATATATACACAAAATATAGAGATTAAGTTAAAAACAAAAACAAAATCTAATTGTCAAAATAATAAACTTGATTGTATATGTTTTCTTGAAGTTCTAGGTCTCCTTTTATCTTTCAGTTCTGTCCTTTAATAAATGTTTAAATTTATTTTATAATTTTATAATTTTTAATGTTTTTTCTTAAATTTGCACAAATTATTTTGAAATTAATTAAACAACAATAAAAAAGTAAATTAATTTTGATAAAAAATTAAGATTAGAAAATAATATATAAGCAATAATATAGAAGAACTAATGAAAGAGTAAGAGAAAGGAAAAAGAAAAGTGAAAGAGTAAAAAACGAAGAAGGTGAAGAAGTAAAAAAAATAAGTGATAGAATTTTTAGGATTCATTCACTGTTTAATGTCTTAAAATAATATTATTAATTTAGGATGAGAAAGTGTTAAAAATGTTATTTCATTAAATAATATTTATAATATCAAGGTAAATGTAAAGTTATTTAAAAATATTTTAATTTTTAATTGAAAATCATTTTTAAGTATAATTTTAAAATTAAATATTTTTAATTTTATAATAATATATTAGTGTTAAAATTTTTAAAAATCTAAAGTTCTTGCTTTAGTTGTTTGAATCTTAAGCCAGTCTTGCTTCTATTGATTTGCAAAGTTAGGAAGGAAGACACACTTACTTTATCCCCTCATGTGATGTGGAAAAGATTTGTATCAAAAGACAATTGAGTTTTTCTTTTTCTCAATTACTTCATTATCCTTACAATCAACTATTTGAGGTTAATCTTATAATAATGATATATTCAACTTATTCAACACAAGAAGTTGAATATGGGAAGTAAATCTTATGATAGTAATATATTGACACAATTACATATGAAAAGAAGAATTGATTATTCTACTGTCATGTTAAGTGTTTCTTCCTTTGTCATTGGAACATTGCAAAAAGAGCTATTAGATGGTTCAGTTTTTTACACTTACATTCATATCCCTATAAGCAATACACACAACACGTAAGTTTACTCGAGGAAATGATGGTTGCATGTTATTCTTTTAATTCAAATTATGTTTTCTTTTATATCTCCAGTGCAATCTAAGAAAAAATAAATAAATTAGAAAACAAAAGAGATAAATGCGTTCCACTCCTTCAAAATTCATGTTTTCAAACAGAAATATTGGTAAATGAACAAAAAGGTCAATATCACACTTTTATTCACACTGTTTAAATACGATAAAATGCCAACTTGTTAAATAAATAAAAAAAATATTTAAATTATTATTTAAAATAAAGATATCATATTTTTTGTGGTCAGGTCCACTAAGAGTTTGGATAACAGATATATAGAATGAATTAATTGTGTATAGGGTTGTGTAATATTATTGTTAGGGTACAATTTTTTCAAGTCTAATTTTAGTTTGAATTATGATATTAATATTTGATAATCCACAACTTATTATTTTATTTTTTATAGTTTTTTTTTCTTTTACAAATACTATTTTTTTATAATGATTATATTACTTTTAAATGTATCTATAATAATAAGATACGACAATTAAATTAATCAGTGAATTATAATAATACTATTAAATATTTAAATAATTTAATTTAATATGAATCATGAAATAAAAAAGATATAATTAATAATAAATAAAATAAATATTACATTACGAAGAATACTGAAAATAAAAAAATTGACACTAGAAAAGTACCTAATACTTTTTTTTTGTCCAGAACACCATGAAATTTGTGTTGAATGTATATTTAATATTATTACAATATTTTTTAGATTTTTATTAGGTTTAAGACTTTTAGAAAGAGAAATGTAATAGAAATTGTTCTTCTAATAGAAAACTAACTAAAAAATTGAATTAGTTTTATTATCTTTCAAGCAATCAAATATAATTTTAGTGTAAAATAAAATATATGTATTCTTTTATGAAAAGGATATAATGATGGCGTCTTACTTTTATATAATTTAAAAACTAAAAATAATGTATTATGATTTTATAATTCTTAATAAAATATCCAAACTGAAATACAGTCTTATATATTTTTCTCTTTCCCAAAAGCTGCAATTTTATTCCCAGATTCTTTTTTTCTTATTCTTCTATTGTATTTATTTTATTAATTTAAATTATCATAAAAAATGGTTTTGTTTATGCTGAGAACTCGAAAATTTCTCACCAGTCACAAATATTGTTCTGATATTAGGCCAAACACCATGCTCATCACTCGAGATCCTATTTTATTGAATTCCAATTTTGTCCCTAGTTCCATTTCCAAGCGTGGTTGGGCATCTCCACCTTCTCCTCCATTCCTTTGCTTCTCTCATCCCTCAGGTACTTTTCCGTTCCTCCAAATCCTATTCTTCTCCATGCGTTTTGCTAAAAAATAATCACCTCTTAATTTTCAACCATCCAATTTACTCAGCAATTTTTTCGTTTCATGTTACTTAGATTCGGCGCAGTTTTTCTACCTAACGATTCTCCATTCAGTTTTCTTCAATTCCATTTGATTTGTTCCTTTTCGTTATTAATAATAATAAATGAAATTTGAACTCGATTTTGAGAGACTGTGGTATGTTCCACTTTCCAAGAGGCTTGGAGCGTAAGCTTGGTTGCGCGCCATTCTCTGTTGCGAATGTACGAACCTTCTTTTGTGGATTTATGCGTAATGTAATATTTTTAGGTACAAATACTTTTTTGTCTATTTATGGAGCGTTCCTAACTGTTCAAGAGGGCTAGATAGTGTCGGAAGCTTTACAATTCATTCCTTTTAAGCTGAACCAGAAAGCAGATCTGCTTTAGTGATAAATGATAACTTCATCAGTTACTTGTTATTATTGGCTTTTCTTCAATGTCACGCAGATATGGATACTGCTGCTGGTCAAATTCTTTACCCATTGCACCGCTGTAAAACTCTTCACCTGGTTTGTGGCAACTTCATCCTTACAACAGTTTTTTTTGTTAAAAGTTGTTTTGTCCCATGTATCAATTTATTTTTCTTTGTGTGTGTGAAATGAAAATCCCAAAACTTAACTCAATCGAGATACTTCCCCGTTTATAAGACCCTTTCCAGAACATTTGTTGTCTCTTCACAATAACAAAGTTTCACTAGACTATTTTAGCTTTAAATATGATAGGAGTAATTTTCGAACAACAATACAAGTTATTGACAAATTTATTGTTTTTTTAATTAATTTAACTAATTTTCTTAAAAGGGCGTGAATTAGTTGAAAGGGTCTGATAAAATAGGGACGGAGGGTTTACGTTGTACTCACTAGTATTACCTACTTATCTCTTTCTCATTGAAATTTCAAGATGGAATTTCAAAATATACTATTTTGTTTAAAAGCAAGAATATTAGGAAGCGGTTAAAATATAGCTAATGTGAGCCAAATTTCACTAATTACATACTTTTAGGGCGTTCCTTCCTGTCAGTAACTTAGGAAGGTTGAAATTTGGGTGTTAAATTCAGATTATGATAGGATATAAATTCCTAGAATAAGGGGAGGATAGATCAGGATTAAATCAATCCATGATATTTTGTTTTTTAGGAGTAGGCTATTATTATTCTTTTTTGTAGGTTATTGACTTGAAAGTATGGGAGTAAAACTTCATTCTGTTCTTACCTACATGGTATCGAGAGCTTTAGGGTTCCCATCCTTAAACAGTTAGGTTGCTGTGTTGAGTCCCACTTCATCCCATTCGAGTGGTAGCAGAGCAGTGGTGTGATGAACTTGGATGATGAGCATCATCGACCAACAACAAATTTTCTAAGAACTCTTCAACTTACCCGTCATAAACTGTCTTTACATTTGGTGGTTGATGATACGGTGAAAGAAACTTGGCTATTTGACTGGGGAGGTGCAACCAGCAATCACAAATCCAAAATACCGGCAGCCATGCTTTGAAAACTTCATGTTTACTACCTAGTTGATCAACTCCATGGATCTAGCAACGGGCAAACTGATTGTTTTTTTTAGAAAGTGAAATTTAAACCTAATTCAATCTCGCAAAACCAACTTATTAGGTGAGATTGCACCTTGTTATGTACTAAAATTTGACCTTATCTTTAGGTGATGTGGGCTCTTCAACACATCCTCTCACATCTAAGACTAAACATCTTGAGTATGTGACTAGAGGAAAACTGATTGCGGGTGACACGAGGTCCAACAAACTTGATTAGAATAGACTCTGAATGATCTTAATACCATCTTAAGGAAGTGGAATTTTAACCTAACTCAACCTCACAACATTGGTTTATAAGGTGAGTTTTGCACCTATTTATATACTATATTTGACTTTATATCAACAGTTCTCTTGCCACAACTCGTGACATTTGGGGAGCCATCAAGGAAACCTATTTTGTAATGGACAGTCATTCACATTTATTCGAATTGAACACTAGGGCGTGGAAGATGCAAGATGGTGAACACAATATAACAACCTATTATAATGCCATAATGATTGTTTGGTAGGAATTGGATTTATTTGATGATGACCAACGGGAGGGTTCAAATGACTATGCTTGCTTGATACTAGTGAAGATGGTGTTGATTTAACTTTTGAGTTTCATAATGATATTCCATCACAAAAATCACCAGAATCAATGAAACCAAATAATTTAATTGTGAAAATTGATGAACTCTCTAATACACAAATGCCATCTTAAAATGAAAATGTTGAAACTACACAAACATGTTTACACTGGTATAAAGGTCTTGTTTACTCATGGCATATTCAAGCATAAGAAAAGAGAGGCCCCGTTCAACAACATCACCAAGAGTCTATGCAGAGGTTGGATCATGAAATTCCTGATGACCCTTTAGAAGTTCCTAACATTGATGATCCAAGTATTTTTGTGACAAAGTCGATTCAGTCTTCTCGTAGCTGTTAGGAAAGGTATTAGGTCTTGTACAAACCATCCTTGGTCGTTTAGAGAATATATCTCTTGTAATAATTTGTCTACTTCGTGTCTAGTGTAAAGAACACCTTCTTGAATGGCGAATTGGGGGAAGAAGGGTATAAGTAGCCTCCACCTGGTTTCTCTAGATGCTTGGAACAAAGTTATGCAAACTAAAACGATTATTATATAGACTTAAGCCATCCCCCAAAAAGCATGGTTTGAAAGATTCATAAAGTTGTTAAAGGCTAATAGAATTTGGTATGTAAGAGATAGAGAAAGCATAAAAAGAAAGAGACTTAGTGGTCAATGATAAGCTTAGAGAAGTCACAAATAGTTGTGCCAGTTGATACATTTAGATACAAAAGGCTTGTTGGGAAATTAATTTACTTATTACACACTCATCTGGACAAAGTTTTTGTTGTGAGCACGGTAACTCCATCTTTCAATTGCTCTTGTGAGTTACATTGAAGCTATTTATAAAATTCTTTGCTATCTAAAAGGAAAACCAAGAAATGTCAAGGTGTATACTGGTATTGATTGGTCAGAATCAATTATAGATAGGATGTATTTGGATATTGCACATTTCTGGGTGATTTGGTCACATGGAGGAGCAATAAGCAAAGTTCTATTGCTAGAAATAGTGTTGAGGCTGAATTTAGATCAATGACTCAAGGAATCTCTAAGTTTTGTGGCTCAAGTTTTAGAAGAATTGAAGCCTATTTATTTTCCCATGAAGTTGTATTGTGATAAAATGACAACTATCAACATTGCTCACAACCCTATTCAACATGATTGAAGAAGCCTATTTATTTTCCATGAAGTCGTATTGTGATAACATGACAACTATCAACATTGCTCACAACCCTATTCAACATGATTGACGAACATGTTGAGGTTGATAGATACTTCATAAAGGAAAATCTTGAGGAGGAATAATATGCACTCCATTTGTACTAACTACTCAACATGTAGCAAATATTGTGACCAAATGGCTTTTGGGGTAGCCGTTTGAACTACAGGCTAGCGAATTGGGTATGGTTGATATATTTCCAACAACTTGAGTAGAAGTACCATAAAAATTAGGAAGGTTGAAATTCGGGTGTTAAACTCATATTATGATAGGAAATAAATTCCTAGCGTAAAGGGGAGAACAAATTAGGTTAAACGAATCCCTAATATTTTTATACTTTTTAGGAATGGAATGTTATCATTCCTTTTCTATTTATGTGCTATAGATCATTGATGTGAAAGTATGAATATAAAACTTCACTCTCTTCTTATCTACTCTTCCTTTTGTGCTGTGTTCTGGTTTTGAAAAGATCATTTGTTTATGTTGAAGTGTATTACGGTCTTCTCCAATCTTGTATTCAGGTTAGACATGCCCAAGGATTTCACAATGTAGAAGGTGAGAAGAACTTTGAAGCATACAAGTCTTATGATCTTTTTGATGCAAATCTGACCCCTCTCGGCTGGAAACAGGTAATTGCTAATCAAATGAGGTTATTTTAGGACAAATCTTGAGGTAGTTGCATTATAAAAAAAAAAGTTCTAGGACTTCCTATAGAGATTGCTACTTGTGTTAACTGTTATGTTTTGACATCATCTTAATCTTCCTTATAGTTTCTCATGAGATAATGTGTCAATTATCATTTCATTTTAGGCAAATTTTTCCTTGTGATCATCTCAGCAATATTTTGGAACTTTAACGTCGAGTAATATTTGTGGCTCCATGACAGGTTGAAAATCTGAGAGGTCATGTTAAGGCTAGCGGTCTTTCCAAAACAATTGAACTAGTTATAGTTTCTCCCTTGTTAAGGTATATCCACATTGTAATTTAAAATTCTTCCGAAGACTTTTTGTCTATATTTAATACTCCTTTTATTCTCTCATGTTAAGATCGTTTTTGGTTCTCACCGAGGTCTTCAAGATTTATTGAAATATACCACATAGCTTGATAAGGAACTTGTAGATGATGTGACATGTTAGTAAAGAAAGCATCTTAAAATAATAGGGTGCATACAAACTTCTTTACAAATTAGTCGAGACTCAGATAATCATGTATTAACCAAATTGTATATGATTTTTTGAAATTATAATGTTTTACTGATTGTTGAAGGATGCTGCTGCTCTGCAGTTTCAACGAAATATGACTCTTGACCAAAATCCTACGGAGCACAAATTTAATAGAATGTTCCATGTCAACTTTACTCTTTGAATGATACAGTGTCAGTAAATCTATTCTATTCTATATATCTATATATATATATACATATATATATATATATACATATATACATATACATATATACATATACATATATTTATATATACACATGTA
>Ga0209489_100800_pt1 | contig 62615 bp, 30 predicted proteins | sample SiratrowhiteBW_FD_187527 | JGI IMG/M metagenome (GOLD analysis project Ga0209489, IMG submission 187527) | Root nodule microbial communities of legume samples collected from California, USA - Siratro white BW (SPAdes) (version 2) | ecosystem: Host-associated > Plants > Roots > Nodule | place... | reverse complement strand
CCTCCCCCACCACCACCTCTTCCTCCATCAAGTGGAGCCCCACCTCCTCCACCACCACCACCTCTTCCTCCATCAAGTGGAGCCCCACCTCCTCCACCACCACCACCCCTTCCTCCATCAAGTATAGCCCCACCTCCACCTCCACCTCCACCTCCAATGCATGTAGCACCACCTCCACCACCACCTCCTCCAATGTATGGCACACCACCTCCACCCCCTCCTCCTCCAGGTGGTGGAGGACCACCTCCTCCACCTCCTCCAATGTATGGAGCACCGCCTCCACCACAACCTCCTGGTGGTCGAGGACCACCTCCTCCACCTCCCCCAATGTTTGGAGCACCACCTCCACCTCCACCTCCTGGTGGTCGAGGACCACCTCCTCCACCTCCCCCAATGTTTGGAGCACCACCTCCACCTCCTGGTGGTAGAGGACCGCCTCCTCCACCTCTTCCTGGTGGTCGAGGTCCTCCTCCTCCACCTCCCCCAGGTGTTCCTGGTGCTCCTAGACCTCCTGGGGGTGGACCTCCGCCACCTCCACCCTTTGGTGCAAAAGGTGCAAATGCTGGACCTGATCCAAGAGGGAGGGGACGTGGGTTAGCACGCCCTACAGGGGCTGCACCTCGACGATCCTCTTTGAAGCCTTTACATTGGAGCAAGGTTACAAGGGCATTACAAGGAAGTTTATGGGAAGAATTACAAAGACACGGAGAACCACAAATGTAATGTGTCTTTTCTACTGTTGAACGTGTTTGTCGGAAACATTTCAATTATGTATAATCGTATGATTTTCTCCATCTTATCTATATCCCTTTATTTTGTAATGACTGGTTTTATGTTCTTAGTGCACCAGAGTTTGATGTTTCAGAGCTAGAGAAGCTTTTCTCCTTGAATGTTCCAAAACCTGCTGATTCTGGCGGAAAATCTGGAGGAAAGGGCAAGTCTGCTTCATCTAAACCTGACAGAGTCACCTTGGTATTATTCTATATATATATATATATATGTATATATATTTCAAAACTTGATTTTTGATATAAGCCTTAGAGATGATTTGATGGTTCTCATTTAGTCACTCCGTCTAGAAATATATTCACCATGATTTGTAGTTTTACTTCGCACCTTGGTAGCTGATTCATTTAAAATTTAGTATTGTTGACTGTACTAAATTACATCAATGAAAAATATTGTTCTGTTACTGTCCTTTCATTTCACTTTCTCTTCATGTTCCATAAATTTGTATTCTGATACTGTAAATTTAATGAGTTGTAAGGTGATATTGGTGCAGTTTTTAGCTTGTTAGTGCTCAAAGCCAATATTTATTAGAAACTCATTGACTTGATTTTTATTTGATTCCTTGTTAACAACTTATCAATAAATTGTTTGTTTGTATTATTGATTTTAGGTTGATCTAAGGAGGGCTAATAATACTGAAATTATGCTCACTAAGGTTAAGATGCCACTTCCTGATATGATGGTAAGCTGATACTTTGATGTGGGAATTTTTTTTATAATCATTTGAGTAGTTATTTAATGAAAAGAACTTTTTTTTTTTTTTTTTGCATGGAACACTATGGTGAAAATAATCCTTTTTTTGTTTTCATTAAGATTGGTTCTTAAAATATGTGGAATGGTGAATATTAGTACCGAAGGCTGCTGATAGTAGATAAATAATCGTTTGGACTCCATATCTGCTTCAAACTTTTCAAACTTCTAAATCTCAGCCTGTATCTGTCAGTTGTAAGTATTATCTTTTATAACACGTTCTAACGGATATTTCAGGCTGCTGTACTGGCTTTGGACGAGTCAGTTTTAGATGTTGATCAAGTGGAAAATCTTATCAAGTTTTGTCCTACCAAAGAGGAGATGGATCTTCTAAAGGTGAAGTTTAATAAATTTATCCATACTTTACATCTTGTTTTAACAATTAAGGGTTTGATTAGGGTGGTTCTTAGTTGTAAATTTCAGAAGATTCTAAAAACTACAACCATTTTTAGTTGTAAAAATTAGTTTTTAGTTTAGGGTGATTTTGTAGTTTTGAAAATTAGTATTTATTTTTTTTCTAATTTCTGGTTTCAAAATAAATTAGATTAAAAATTCCTGATTTTGTTAAAATTAGTTTAAAGGTATGTTTGTATGGGGGTAGCGTCGATGGTGCTCGCAGTGGTAGTAAAAATAAACATGGTGGTGGTGGGAGTAGTAGCGTTATTGGTGATGGTTGTTGTATTAGTAACAACATTCATGATGGTGGTGCATGTAGAGGTAGTAGTGGTGTCTGTGATGGTAAAAGTGGTGACAACGATGTTAGTAGTAATGACATTGGTAGCATGGTGGCGTTGGCAGTGTAGGCAGTAGTGGTGGTAGTAGTAGAGACAATGGTGATAGTAATGATGGTGATGATAAAGGTAGTGCCGGTGGCTGTGACTATGAGGATGGGAAGGACCATAGTCAAAGAAAGTGAGATGTGGTTTTCTAAAACTGAAAAATAAATTCATAAATATATTTTTTGGTTTTTGAAAAGGAATTTGAGTGTTTCGAATTGAGTTAAATGGCATTTCAAATCCATTTTTGTAAAACATGTTTTGTTTTGAAATTGCATTTTTAAACCAAAAGCTGAAAACCTGCAACCCTGCCCAATGTGCCCTAAGGTTTCTATTTTGTGTCATCTTCTATTACTTTGTTCCTTTGGCTCTGATTTATTTGATTTCTAATTTTAATTCCTTTTGTTTATGGTTGTTTAGGGATACACCGGTGACAAGGAAGTTTTGGGGAAGTGTGAACAGGTGTGCAATGATTTATTTCAGTCATAACTATATGTATGTTGGTTATGAACCGGGAGTGTGGGTAACAGAATTATGTGGGCTGCCTTTTAGGTATTTGACTCATGCCTTGGTGTCATCAGGTTTACATGAAGGATGAGTGAGCTATTTTGAAAGTAAAATTTCCTTTAGAATATTGGTGATGGGATAAAATTCTCACAATTTAAGTTGAGGGAAAAATTAAACGTATAATAATGAATAAAACTATCAAGTATTAGCCAGTTTGTTTGGCCATCGTTGTCTGCAACAAAATCTGAGAGGGAGGTGGGAGGAATGATTGGATAGAATAATTGATGAGTATTCTATTAAAATTTAGTAATTGCAGGACTCTTGGTATAAATAGTTAACTCTTGAGATTAAAGCACTACAAAACAATTAAATTTCTGGTAAGAGATTTGGAGGTCGATGTCTATTTCTTTACCAGTTCTCTTTCAATTCTTGAATGTTTTGAATTATTTTTTTGGGGTTAAAGATGAACTTTTCAAAAAGTGCTTTAACATAGATTTTTAGATTTTAATCATTTCTTTTTCTTTTTGTTGTGTTGTCAAATCCTCTTACAGTCCTTCACCTATTTTTTGTTGTGTTGTCAAGAGCACCATGAGCAACACCATCAATATTGAAACTTCATCCAGTGACGAGGAGGAGATAACCAAAAAACAGGAATGATCGAAGGAACATTACCCTACTTAATAGAGATACCAAGATTCTTGAGAATATTGAGCTCTTTAATGTTAAACCTCATAGAAGAAGAGCACAGATCACCAAACTAGTTCATGTTAGGAAAAAAGAAATACAATTCTTCAATGTTAGATGTAGGTTATCAAGAGTATGTTCAATTGAAAGTGGCCTTGCACACTAAAGGTCTTATTTGCACTTGTGCTCATAATTCTCCAGTCTACATTTTTGGGATAGGTAATGATCTAAGTCATTGGATAATTGATTCAGGTTCCTTTGACCATGTTGCCAATAATTGTTCTTTATCTCCTCTATGTCTTCTCTGAAATTTCCTCATTGCATTACTCTTGCATATGGATATAAAGATAGAGCCAAAGGTGTCAATCATGTCTCATTCACTCCTAAAATTTAAATCCTGTTTTGTTCATTGTTAGTTATCCTTTTCACTAAATTTGGGTTTTAGCTCATGGGGTGAGAGTTGGCCTGTGTATAGACTATTTAGGCACTTTCTAGTCAATGTCTGACATGAGTTTTTTCCAATACACTTCCTCATGGACAACACTGTTAGCCTTGTTGTGTGGATAATATGATAGATGGCAAAATAACAGATTTAGGATGGACTCTTTGTATCAGTTTAGAATTGGGTTTTTTCCTAGTCAACATGGTACTTGGGTTTTTTTCTCGTTCCTTTAGTTTGATCTCCCTTTTTGTCAACTTGCTCTCTAAATTGCATAGTAACCTTTGATGTTGATTCTTTTACTGTGCAAGAAATTGGTCTAGGATGACTAATTGCTGTAGGGCATGAATCATGTGGTTTTTATTACCTTTAATCAAATACTTCTATAACTTGGATTACAACTCTCCAAACCTTCTTTATGAACTATTAGGTCACCCAAGTTCGTCAAGATTGAAGCAAATGGTTTCGAATCTTGTAAAGATAACTTTGAATTGAGTCATGTCAGTTCCTAAGCAAAGTTTAAAGATGTGTTGTTTTTCCTTTATTAATTATCCATTTAGATGTATGGGGAACAGGTTGTGTCTTTTTTTGGTTTTTGATATTTGGATGTACAGGAAACAAGTTGTTTCAATTAACTTTACATAGTGTAACAGTTGAACAACCACTCTAAGTTTGTTCCAACTATTGTTACATGAAACAAGTTGTTTCAATTAACTTTACATAGTGTAACAGTTGAACAACAACTCTAAGTTTGTTCCAACTATTGTTACATGCTCCTATATATAACTTCGGTAACTAACTTTTGTGAAACATTCCTAAACATGTCGAGAAGGGACTTGAACAGTGTTTTCCACTATTGATTCAAAATATCCCTATGGCAGCTGCTCTAGATGTCATTAGTATTAATAGAAACTTAGAGACTAAACACTCTATTGAGACTATCCACCACAGATACTAGAATACTCATATCTTACACTGGACGGTCTGATGAAGTTAGACGGCCTAGAAATCTTGACAAAATTTTACTAAACCAATTTTCAGATTTTGCCATTAACAATAAAATTCTTTATTAGATTTTATTTCCTAAAGATCCCATGTTTCATGTTAATCCTTAGGTTTTCGGATGTACTTGTCTTGTTTATAATTTATTTCCAGGTTCAGACAAGTTTTCTCTTTGTGCTATCAAATGTGTGTTTCTTAGGTAATTCTATGCTACAAAAAGCATATTGTTGTTATTCTCCAACAAATAACTGCTAGTTCTTGTCAACTGATTCACTTGTTTGAGTTTGATGTTATCCTTGAAGTGTTACCAATCCCATACTTATGGTGTTCTTTTTCTTCTATAAAGGAACTAACTAACACTACTATTGAATCTAATGAAGATTCTTCTTGGTCTGAACCTCCTTTAATCACCTATCAATGGAGAGAACGAGATACAATATTGAGGGAACAAGCTACAATACCAATTATAGAGGAAGTTGAATCTCCAGATGATTCATATCTTACTTGTTTAGACGCCTCTACTACAAACGTTCTTGAAGCATATTCTGACTAGCCTATGTTTTTATAAAAGGCATAAAGTCCACTTGCAATCCACGTGCTATTATAATTTCCCAGATATTATCGTTCATCTCCTTATTTTTCTTTTGTATTGTTAGAAATATATGAAATATTTGTATAGTTTATAAGGTACTTGATCACCTTGGATGACAATGCTTCATTATAGGTGAAATACAAATATTAGGGTATAGTGGTACCTAGGATTTAGTTCCACTTCTTTTTGTTAAGAAACCATTTGGATGTTGATGGGTCTGTGCTATTGAAATTGACTCAAATGGAGAAATTGATTTTCTCAAAGCTTGTTTTATGGCCAAATATTACACTTGGATTTATGGACTTGATTAAGTGGATACCTTTTCTTTAGTGGCAAAAATTACTTTTGTTAAGTTTTTCTCACCATTAAGGGTGGCAAAGTGAATTGAGTTCGGATTCTGAGCCGACTTTTCTTTTTAAATGAAAATTATGAAGTGTTTAAGTTTTGAGTTCTTGTCATGTAATTTTTTTAACTTGTTAATGTTCTTAAAAAATAAAAAAATATGTGTTTGTTATTGTTGCTACTTTATTTAATAAGCTCAACTCAATTCCTTTAATGCTGATAGGAAAAATATTCAAATCAAATGTAGACTAAGTTATTAACATATTTTAGGTCCTTAAACTAAATTTGACAATTTAGATTAATTTTATGAAATGAGAAATTTGGACTTTTCCCCTTTAATATCTTTCGTATTTTTGGCTGGTTGCTCTATCAACCACACCTAAGCAGGGTAGGCCAATTCTTCTAGTAGTGATGGGACTGGTCAAACGGGTCGGGCTTGCCCTTTTGGCCACCCCTACTTGCTATGATTTCCATGCATCATTGGCCTTTATAACAAGACTTGAGTTTTTACGCCTATTTGTATTTTGACATGATCTTTAGTTGATATGAGACTTGAGTTTTTCGCATTACACCCCTTAATGTCCGACATTATAGGGCTTGGTACATTGATAACGTGTTGAGCGACCCTTTCAGGGGATCTAAGATAGACTTTGATACCATCTTACAGATTAATTTTGTACCAACTCAATCGTACAATATTGACTATAAGGTGAGGATTGCCTTCACTTATACTTTGTACTTTGACATTGTCTTTAGTTGATGTGAGACTTGAGTTTTTCCTAATAGATATAAAAAAATGTCTTTCTACATAAAGAACTTGAAGAAGTTTACACAAAGCAACCTCCCATATTTGTTACTCAGAGGAGTTCGGATTGTTGAGCAAACTACAAAGATCTTTCTATGGGTTTAAACAATCAAGTTTTATTGTGCAAAATGAAGTGAAGCAGATCAGTTATTCTTCTATTTTCATACTTATTCAAATAGAAGTGTTTATTTGGTGTTAAGAGCTGATCATTGTTCTGAAATTGGTTCCCATTTGTTCTTGCATTTCTTTGTAGTCAGTAATATGTGTTCTGTTTTATTTTGGTAGAGATTGGGTTCCCCGGAGATCATTGACAAGTTATTGTGGGTTAAGTTTAGAGTATTTGGCTCTAGGGTTTTCCAGTTTTTTGGTTTTAATGAAATGCTAGAATCTTTAGTGGTTGGCAGTTGTTTGTTATGAACCTTTGCATAGTATCGGGTCATGGGAGACTCTTTCTTGCAACCTTTTTGTTAAAGGGGAACACAAACTTGTCCTTCACAAAGCTTGTCCTAAACTAACCCTAGTTTCTTCTGAAAATTATTTCTTGTTGATAATATTACACTCAAGTCTGCCCTTTGAAAAGGTTACAAAGATATCTTTAATTAATAGGATTATGTCAAATCTAACAATTATCCTAATTGATAAAATAGAAAATAAAGATATCCCTAATTCCTTTATCATATTTAATAGTTGTTCTAATTAATAAAATAAAAGATAAAAGATCCCTAATCAATAAATTGCAAGTAACAATTATCCTACTAAAAAATATTATTGTGAAGGACATGAACTCAGATTCTGATACAAAAATCTCATCATGATTTCGGAAGATAAAGAAATAAAATAAATGGAATTAAATCAATATTTAAATAAAGAGACATGATAATCATAATCAATGGTCCACGCACAAAAAAAGAAGAAAATGTCGGTAAGCAATTTGGTTTATTAAAAAGTCTGTATATAAATTCAAAATTCATTTATATAATGATTGACAGTTGGTTGATGCTGCTTGTTTCTTGTGGAAGAAAAAGTGATTTTTGGGAAGTAAATAAATTCTTTTGGATTTTTTTCCATTGAAGTTCCTATTATATATTATGTATATAATATATTTTGTGATGTTTCAGTTTTTTTTGGAGTTGATGAAGGTGCCAAGGGTGGAATCAAAATTAAGAGTATTTTCATTCAAGATTCAGTTTGGCGCTCAGGTCTGATGATGTCTGTAATATTTTTTTGACTTCTGAATGTTCAGTGAATTTGGCCTTTTCCTCCCGATGTCATACTTTTCTCGTTATGCAGCTTACGGAATTTAAGAAGAGTTTAAACATTGTTAACTCTGCCTGTGAAGAGGTACTTTACATTTCCTACCGATGAATCCTATTTTGCTTGGATTTCTTTGACCATGTGGACTTTCTTCTTGGTAACAGGTCCGAAATTCTGCTAAACTGAAGGAGATTATGAAGAAAATTCTTTATTTGGGTAATACATTGAATCAAGGAACAGCAAGGGGTAAGTCTGTAAGTTTTTTATACTTGTGGCAATTTTATTCTCATTATTTGTTGCTGGATGTACTATACAGATGGTGTCAAAATCTATTTGTTAGCAGTCAAAGTTTTATACGATTCTGTTATATGTTACCTAGTGTAGAATGTCCAGTTTATGGATAAGCCTTAATATAAAATGATTTCATTTTTTTGCAGGATCTGCAGTTGGATTCAAGTTAGATAGCCTTTTAAAGCTCACCGACACTCGTGCTTCTAACAGTAAAATGACACTAATGCATTATCTCTGCAAGGTATAAGTGTCAATTGCCACAAATGAAGATTTTATTTTGTTGCTAACCTTTTCTTCCTCCCCTATTTGGCTGTAGGTCCTAGCGGATAAGTCACCCAAACTCCTTGATTTCCACCTAGACCTTGTTAGCCTGGAAATTTCCACTAAGGTGATGTTTATTTTTTGGTTCTTCATGAACAAGAAAGGTCTTGCATTACTTTCCTGATTTGTTGATTCAATTTCAGTTTTACCCATTATTTGTAAAAGTGAGCACTTTTCTTCTAGTTTTTATAGCTAAGACCAAGAGACTTGGTTTTAGATGCTGCTGAGTTGGGAAGTGACTAAAAGAAACAATTTACCTCCTTGAATCACCATTGGAGACAAAAGCTCATTTCTTTTGACATAGTCTAAGGTCCTTTTCAATCCTAGCTAAAACTGTCACGTGGGACTTTACACAAAAACTGTGTTAAATAAAGTCGGGACTTAGTATAATGTAATTTATCGTGAAAGTGAAAATGTACTTAGGGTAGGCTGACAAAAAGGGTTCAACCCATTAGGTTAACTTGTTTAACCTGTTAAATAAATTGGGTTAGAATTTTCAGCCCAATTTTGGAATGGGTCCTACCAAACCCATTTTCTAAGTGGGCTGGGTTGGGTTGTGTCAACTATTTCTTCTTTTAATATTGTATTTATCCAAGATTTACAATTGTGAATTTGTTGGTCTTTCTGAACTAAAATATAAACATTTCCAGTATTCACTTTTTAGGGTTATTAGTAATGAATGGTATATGCATTTGATGTTTCAAAAAATAGTTGTTTTAATGGACTGATTAATGGTTATTAAGATATATATTTGGATGGGTTGTGTCATCCTTTTATAACGCTGTTTTTCTTTATGTTTGTTTCTTAAATATGGTGAATCAACCCAAACAACCTAAGTTTAGGTTGAGATTTTGAATCCATTTTCAAAATGTGTTTACTAGAAAGTGGATTTTAAGTCTAACTTAATCCTACAAAATTAGTTTGTAAGATGAGATTTGCATAAATTTATATACAAAATTTGGTTATATCTCTAGTCAATGTGGGATCTTCAACATGCCTCACGCTGGGAACTGCTAGCATTGGACAAAAGGGGCCAATGGCTTTGATACCATGTTATGAAAGTGGGTTATAAGCCTAACTCAACCCCAACTCAATTGAACCCTTTTTTGGTGGGTTAGGCCATTTTACCATCCCTAATTGAGGATCGCATGTAGTATGTGTCCATTTAGTACCACAATGCAAGTTACCATTTAGAACTAAAATGCAAGTAATGTTCCTCAACTTTGACAAAATTTTCATTTGGTTCCAAGTTTTGAATGAATATACTGAAAATTTATCAACACAATATTCCCTTTTGACCATTCACTGTGTGGATCAATTGGATTGATCTTTTTTAGTTTAATTAATGATTTTGAGTTTTGAGTACTCTGAGGGACGACTTTATTGTCCATAGTGATCCTATTTAGCTTGAGTAGGATTGCCTCCCGTGCAAGCTTATTTTGGTCTCTTTGTGTGTGTGTGTAAAAGAAACCATTGAGCATGTGATTCAACTGTTAGGAATCTAAGTGAGTTTGAGTATCACATTAATTAGAATTTAGAAAGTTGAAGAATATATGAAGAAGAATATCCACAAACCCATTGTCTTAAGATTTTGAGTAAGAGGTGATGTCATAATCTCTTATATGGATTCGTCACGGTTTATTGATAACAAATTTATCCCATGAATCCCTTCTCGAAAGACCCTCCAGTAATATTGGAGTCGATGGTTCGTCTTAATATCCAAATCAGATAATGAGTGAAGAATTGTAAGTTTGTGGATTCCTTATATTGAAAGTCTTTCTGATAGGTGTTCAAGCTAGTACGTTCTATTAAAATAAACAACACAAGTAAAGGTCTCAATCAAGGGGGAGTGTGCAAACGTGAAAGGGACTCAATTCAGGGGGAAATTGTCAGGAATCCAAATGCGAGTCATATTGAGTAAAAATGAGAAAGTTAAACAATAAATAAGAAAGAAGATCCGCAAATTCATTGTCTTAAGGTTTTGGTATGAAGTGATGTCATAATCTCTTATATAGGTTGCTCACATCTCATTGATACCGAATCTCTCCAATGTATCCCCCTTGAAAGACCCAACATCAACTAGTGTATGATTGGTCCACCCAGACTATTCGGCTTGAACAAGATTGTCTCTAGTGTATGTGACCTTCTATGCCGCTAGGCATGGCTTTGTGACATTTGTTGTCATTGAGCTTGACACTGCAACGTTCATTGTACAATCTTGCAACCTGCCACTGGGCCAACCCTAGCTAATACCAATTGACTATGATGCAGGGATAGCATACACGTATCGGTTATGATGTGTATCAGATACAGCGATACAGTTATTCTAAAAATAACAGGATACAATGCATGCAAGATTCATATTTAAAAATGTATAAAAGTTTATAAAACATAATAAATATATAACTGCAATTGTGCAAATCTAAATTAAAACCACATTAGACATTGCCGAAATAAAAAAATATAAGGTGTTATCATAAATTACTTTCTATTATTTACATACATATAGGAGTACCACTATTAATCTTATAACTTTTGAAAATTGTTTGTCAAGAACAATTTCCCTCTTTGGTTTAAGAAGAGATATGTTTCTAGATTACACATTTATATGTTTCTTGTAGTTTTATGGATATAAATGCTTTAAAAGCTTGGACACTTCACCAACACATACCACTGATGTATGAAAAAGTATCGCTAACTAGATATGTGAAACAGATAAAAGTATTGTTGCTTCATAGGTTTTGATTCTTCATATCATTATGTATCGGTGCAGTATCATAGAGTATCAGTATCAGATACATATCGATCACAGATACATGAGGCAAATTGAAGCATAGATATTTCATAAGCTGTCGAAAGGTTGGGTCAAAACTAGGGTTTTAGTGTTTATTTTTTACATCTCGTCTGTTTTGAATTGTTGGGCCCCATTTTGAGTCCAACAAATTTTTTTCTTTGTTTTATATGTAAAAATAACATAATATAATAAAGTGAATAGTAATAATAATGATATAATGAAACTAAAGAATAATAATAAAAAAATTTATTGTAAAGTATAAAAATGATTTTAACACTAATATATAATATAATAAACTAATGATAATTATTAGCCTAATAAAGCAGAATATGTGATATAATGATTACATAGTTAGAGTGATGAAAACTAAATAAAACGTAATATATAATATAAATTAAATAATAATAGTATTAAAAAAGTTTCTAAACAACATAATAAGAAATATATATAACAAGTAATAAAGAATAACATTTTAATGCAAAATAAATATATTGTTTATAATATAAACTGTGTATGTATGCAAAAATCCAAAAACTGTGTGTGTATGTATGTGCACGGTGCGTGCGTGTGTATATATATACATATACATATATATATATATACACATATATATACATATACACATATATATACATATATATATATATGTGTGTGTATCTATATATATATAAGGCATACCAAAAGTAAAAAGAAAGCAGAATAATGGTCATTCCGCACCACTATTTGCTATTGTCTACTATGATACAAATATTAAAAATAAGCATTGGTTTAATGGTATACTTTATTTTGGCAATTGAGGGAAATGGCCAAAGCAGCTTTCCTATTTTGGGTCCTGCAAATATGCAATTACCTATATTCACAATCAAGTGAATATCACCTAGTAGCACACATGTTGAATCAAGTTCCTGCAAAATCCCTTTTCTTTACACCGCATATGATGCTTTCATTTCTTAATGTGTACAAGGCTTATAAGCTGCTATGTGTTTGATGCTGTAAAAGTAGGTGATTACACCCCTCATTTACTCATGAATCAAAGTTAAAGTGATATTTACATTTTTAGATGAAAGAAAAAGCTGTTGAGATGGAACGATTTAACTACCTGTTTTTTGGGTAATAATATTACAATGTGTATTGACTGGGTGCACCACTTCTTTCAGATACAATTGAAGTCATTAGCAGAAGAGATGCAGGCAATCATCAAGGGAATAGAAAAAGTTAAACAAGAATTTGCTGCATCCGCAAATGACGGACCTGTTTCCGAAGTTTTCCATGAGGTGTTAAGAATTTTTATGTCAGTCTCTTGATTCTTCATCATATCAGGATGATAATTATAATAATAAAAGGGAAAAGTTCTATTTTTAAAATGAATTCAAAGTACTGGTTGTTCTTGCAATTATTAAAGTTTAAGATTGGGCGGGTTGTTCATGTTAGATGTGAAGATTTGCAGACTCTTGCATATTTTTTCTCATCTTGTTTTCTTCATTCTATGTGACTTTGTTAGATTAATTATCACAACCATTGATTTCTAGCATGTGATATAAATGTACATTTAATCGTAAATTATGCCTTACAATTTTTGTGCTGACAGTTTAGAATGTCTTTCCTCTTTATGTAAGAGGTGATCTTGTTGCTTTGAGGTCCCAAAGAGCTTATTGTCCGCTTGTTCTAGAATACCTCTGATAGAACTTGTACGGGATTTATTGTGGATTGAAACAACAGTCTTCAGAAGCTTACAAATGTTTTTTTCCTTTAATTTGTAAGGGAAATGGCTAAAAGTGGGAAACTGACTTTGCCTTAAATATCGAGGGTGTTAGCCTTACTAGGTTATATTATATTCCTCTAAAGTGAGGAGAGGTGCTTTAGAGAATAAGATGCACTTACTATAATTTATTAGAAAATCAATGGTCGATATTATGATAAAACCAAATGCATACATAGTAAAATCTAAATTTAACTATAATCTCAACGGTCAATTTTTTGCAGTTGATGGTTATTGTTGCATTTTATCTTTCTAAAGTGCTAGGGTTATTTATTGAATTGAGCTTGAGTATATGAACTTTTTCTTCACCTTCCAGATTTAATTGAATGAAAGGGATCACATCAAGAATTTAAGAAATAGTTAATGCAAATTACAAATGTTAAAATTATTATGAGAGTTTTTTGGAGGAGAATATTATAGGGGTACCACCTGGTGTTAGAACTGAACTACAGAAAGCCAGAAGAAGCTCAAAATTCCAAACTTGCATTTGAAAAGAAACGCAGCTGTAGTGACTTGGTGCCAAAACAGTTCTGTGTCCTTCCAAGTTTTGGGTTGCAGTTGTTAGGTGCTCATATGCTATTTATTTTATTCAGTTAGAACTTTTTGATCATATGTTTCGGGGTGTCCCATTCCCTGAACTAGTTTGGATAGTTTCTGCTCATGGCTATTTGAAACAAGTTACTATTTCTGATATGGGGAGAGAAAGATAAGCTTTGGTGTCTGAACTTGAAATATAGTTTACATAGACAATGTGCTTTGACTTAGGCAATTGTTTACTTCAACTTTCCTATTTACACGATGAATTATATCTCTCATCAATTCCAAGTGTTTTTCTCTACCTATTTTAACTTTGTTCTGTGTCCGAACTTTTTGCTCGATTGCTACTTATCAGATTCTTCTTAATTCTATTAGACCCTTGTTATGATGAGCAAATTATAAATTTCCACGTGTTGCTTTAGTCTTGAATAAACATTTGTGTCAAGCTGAAAGTAAGTAGATCTTTAATATTTTTACCAGTGGCCACATTTTCCTTCATATTTACATTCATGAATATAATTCTACTTTGTATGGCTTATTATCTGCTTTACATTCAGTACCTTTGACTTTTTTTTAATGTTCTGTTCAGAAATTGAAAGAATTTATTGGTGGGGCTGAGTCAGAGGTAGCATCTCTAACAAACCTATATTCTGTAGTGGTAATATGCTTAACCATACTCCTTGTACATTATGTACCAATATGAAGAAATATAAAGATTGTATAATTTGCCTTTGGACAGGGTAGAAATGCTGATGCACTGGCGCTATATTTTGGTGAGGATCCTGCTCGTTGCCCTTTTGAGCAAGGTAAATTGATGACTGACATGTTTATGGTGTTGGTACTTGGTATGATACGAAGGCATTGGTCTCTTCCACTGGTTACTTAGGGTGTGTTTGGTAAACAACTTGATTTAGTGCTTATTAAAATTGTCTATATCATGTAAGAATGTTGTAGAATAGAAAATAGGTTTAAACTGTTTCCAAATAAGTTGCAAGAATTTTCAGCTATTCTAAAGATCTTATTGATATGTAAAACAATTTATGATATATCATAAGCTCTCCCAAATATGTATACAAATTCTTATATCATAAAATAAATCCAAATAAGAAGTAAATAAGCTCTTCCAAATACACCTTTTTTTACTTGAGATTATAGAATATTCTTAACCTGTAATGTTTCTTGTGAAAGTATTCATGACCTGTTGCATTTGTGGTTGAGACAGGTATGTATTCTTTAGAAACTAGGATGTTTTAGAAATGTTTTTCTTGTCTATTTGTGTTGTATTTATTTATTATGACCAATGTTGTCCTTGTTTAACTTGGATAGCAACCTTATGAACTAGTTTGTGGGATGAAGTTTAAATCCAAGTTCTAAGATAGTATTAGAGTCTATCCAAGATCTATTATTGTGTCACCTTATACTCTAGATGTCTATTTCTAGGTGTGATGGGGAGTTGTTATTGAATCAACTGCATTTGTCAACACTCTAGATGTTCATTGTTTTGGTGTGAGGAAGTGTTCTGATATTCTACATCAATTTGAAATAGATTTTGTAAGGTTGACTTCTAAACCCAAATTCTAAGAGTTTCTAATGAATATGCGCCGAACTATTTCAAATCCTTCTTTAAAGTGGTAGGTATGGTAATGAGTTGCTGAATTAATAGAAATTCCTTTCCTCCTTGGATCCATGTGTAAGCACTTCTACAGAAAATGACTAGTTAAATAGAGGGAAAATCTAAATGGAATGAAGTTTCATCATCCATATGTGTTTCTGTTATGTTTGGAAAGAGTGGCAGTGCTTTCTCGCCTTTTCTTTTATGCTCAAGCTAACTTGTAATTGGTGCTGGTTTAACAATTGCAGTTACCACAACCCTGCTAAATTTTATAAGGTTGTTTCGGAAAGCACATGAAGAAAATATCAAACAAGCAGAGTTAGATAAGAAGAAAGCTGAGAAAGAGGCTGAAATGGAAAAGGCTAAGGGCGTTAACTTGACAAAGAAGGGTGCAAAAGATAGTTGACGACGGGTTTTCTGCTCCTTTGCATCAAACATCACACTCTTGCCAAAGAGCAGGAATGTACCCGAGTAAGGAGAATGCTTCCAAGATCAGCAAAGAAGCTTCCCTTTCCACCATGATGATGATGATGATGATGTGGCAATTAGCCTTTCAAGCTGGTATATTGGCTTGGAATAATGAATGCCTGCATCCTGTGGAATTGAACACACAACAGGCTTAGGAGAGTTGATTCTTTGATGGCATGCTGCTGAAAGGGATTTATGTGGCCAACTGATCATTTTTGTGAGAATACCCTGGAAATTCCCTGATTTAGATGCAGAATGGATGCTTGCTGTGATTGCTTGCGTCCAGTGTATACTGTAAATGTGATGGATCCAGTCCCTTTTATGTTGGTTCAAGAAGAAGTTTTGTAGCAGGGCATGTCTTATATTATGGCAGTAGAACTGGCATTGGCTTGCATCATTCTCTTGGCATTTTTTTTGGCTCCACAGCAGATGCCTTTCGGATTTGCGAAGCACCATAGTCCAACCCCAACCGTAGGACCATGACACCTTGTATAAAGCACTATCCCTTTCTCTTAGGATTCAATTCTTTCTCCTGTAACATAGAAATTAGCTCCCTTTTTCATAGAGATTTTGATAGGTACCCTCCACAAAATGTTGTATAGCTGTCAGGTTAAGAGAAAATAGAAATCAGGTCCCTTGTATTGTAGCCAATATTATTTTTAATTGTGAATCACGAGGCTAATTTTTTAATTGTGAATCATGAATCATATTGAATGAAAAGATTTTGACCAAGTGAAAATAGCTTGCAATATGTTGTGTAAATTATATGTAATGCTCCTTGTAATTATCTTCAAGTGGAAAACGATTTTAAGTCTGCAAAACTAAATCAAAGTCATGAATGTGAAACCTTTATTTTAAAATTAAATATTATATGCTGTAACAATTTATATTGGCATTTAATTACAAATTATTAGTATACTGATGATATATGTCTATTAATCAATACCACAAAAAAAGAGTAATTTTTTTTTTTTTATCTTTGATCAACTCTTAACATGTATATTAATTAATCTTTTTTCAAAGAACAAAATAGAATAATAAAATATCAAATAGAGTATATGAAATGAGGATATGACAGTTTGAAATCTTTATATTAGTAAAAATAAAAATGCATTTACATAATAATGCGAGTTTATTAATGCACTTCCAATTGTTTTTTATTTAATATTAGTGCTTATAAAATATTTCAAAGTTCTTATCCTTGGAAAAAATTCAATTTCCTAGTCTAGAAATGGTATAAGCAAATTGAAAAAAAAAATTAAGAATAATGAATCATTTGAGCTGTTATATGGAATCTCTCTCTTCCATCCATGCATGTATGATAAGATTCAAATTTATAGGTGATTCATCACATGATAGGAATCGTGGACCAGACCAAGATTATGAAATTATACAATTGTGCATCCTAAGATTATAGAAAGAATGCTTGTAAAACATGAGAGGAGCAGGCCAGTTAGAAATGCTAGTTTCATTTTTCATGTGAAATACACTACGCATTGTGTGAAATGTTTGTCACATTCAGTTCTTCCAGGAGTTCATGAAATTTGCAATATTGGATTGATATGAAAAACAGATAAAATATAACTGTTAATGGTACTGTCTGGAGGTGCACCTCAGCAGTTGTATTTATCATACCTTGTGTCACGTCATTAGAACCGCCCTGATGCTAGTTTGTCTAAGTACAATTGCTGAATTATGTTTGTTGAAAGGATGGTACTGCTGCTAAGAGGCTGAGGCTAGTACTGGTGTACAAAGGTCCGAGAAATCATTGTTGATTTTTTATTTGATGAATAAACACTAGAAGACTAGAGACAGTTGCACACATAGAAGGCAATTAAAGGGAAGCATTTGTATTATTCACACTGTAAAAGATTGCTAGTTGCTAATCTACAATGTAAAAGAGATTAAAACAAAAGACAGTATGAGAATATAACATAATTGCATTACATTTATATCAAATGTAGCTTCTTTGGCTTTGCACATAGTTGAGCTGAGGTCGCTCAATTGAAAATCTTTATGTCTTCAAAGTTGCTTGATTTCCTTCAAGCAACATCAATGAATTGTAAATTCCTTCTATACTCGTTTATAATAACTGGTTGCTCCTTCTCCTTCATGAAATGCGAAGAAAAACCTTAACCAAATTAATAATTTGCGACAATGTGCTACTTAAGGTATTTCCTTGGTGTTCATGTAACCATACTGGTCCTCATCTGGGAATTCAATCCTGAACAAATATTTATCCTCCTGATGGATCCACGATCCTGTTTTAAGGCTTTTGTAGAATACGCAGCTCACAATTGTGTCAAGGATGATGAAGATTGAGTAGAGGTAAGCAATGAAAATCCCCTCCAAAGCCACACAAGGCCCTGCTATTCCAGCAATATGATAGGGCCTTACAACCCGGAATTGGAACAAGGCCTCAATGGCTGCCAATGCCACATTGACAGGAAGAGCCAGGAACAAAGCCATTGATGTCCTTCCCCTTAAGAGAAGGCAAGCTTTCAGAATTGCAAAGTATCCACCATGTCCCTCCATGCCAGATAGAGCCAGTGCCATGTTGCATACGACAAGAGCATTGGCAAGAATCACAGAAAAGAGAACTGCCCCAGCTACTGACATGAAGAGGATGAGGCTACTGGGGGAAGAGTAGACAAATCTTTCAATGAAGCTGAATGCCAAAAACATGAGACCAAAACTAGTTGCATTGGCTGAGAGAATCAAGAAACAGTTGCAGAAGTAGGTATGGAGGAGAGGCTTGTAAAGGGATAGTACTGAATTGAAGGAGGGCTGGAAAGTTGGTTTCTTCTGATTGAGAGTCTGGATTATGAATGCTTTTGCAACGAGGAGAAACGTGAGGGTGAAAGGAAGGGTGAAGATTGAAGAAGTGATCGTTTGAGAAACCTTCAGGTTGAGAATGCTGAACAATTGTGAAGAGGAAGGGAAGCCAGCAGCATCAAAGAGAATCCTTAGGCGGCTGTAGATTTGAGGCAAGAGAGATGAAGGGGAGGGGACTAAGGCTTGGGAGAGGAGTATGGAAGCTGAGAAAGGAAAAGCTAGAAAAGCTGCTGTTGAGGTGAAGTAATGATAGTTCAGGAGAAAACTGTGAGTTGATCTTCTGAGAATCTTGCATGAAACTTCCATTTGGAGTTGTTGTTTTGGAAGCTTGCCACTAGAGGGAGAGGGAATGGGAGATGAGTAGGGTGGCTTCTCAGTTCTCACCAATATGGACTCTATATTACTCATCAAAAGTGTTAGAGCCAGGTGGTGTTTCTTTTTCTGTCCTAGCTTTTCTTAAATGAGTTTTGCCTTTTCTATTGGAAATGGTAGGTTAGAGAGTTTAAGGGTTGGTGTTTTGCATAAATAGATAGGCCAACAAGAACAAACTAACATAAGGTGGAAGTGTTTGAACTTTGTTTTTACCAGAGGCTTTGGACACATTCTTGTTTTTGCTTTGTGTTCTTCAAATCCCACCAGATTACCTAGTTTAAGAGGGCATAAGCATAGCACCTTTCCCTTGGTGTCAAGATTTAATTTATTAGCATTTATCAATAAGCCAAAGTGGAATTTGGTATGACAGGTCTTTTGTTTTTGTCTTGATGATGACAACAGCTTCTTCTCTTTCTAGATTGCTTAAATTGCACATTATTTGGTATATTATCATTTTGGCCACAACCCTTTTCCTAGTCCTACAAATATAATAGAAATGATGACCAAGTGAATTATGGAACACTCGATGTTGGCCCTACCATTATTCTTGTAATTAAAGCGTCATTAAAAATTTCCTAGAGCAATTTATGACATGAGTGGAAAATATAAAGTAAAATCTATTACTTGATAAACAAGGAGCATAAATTTTAATCCAAGTTGCCGTAACATGCATACCATGAAGATTGTTATAAGCTAGTAATTTGAAACATACCACTTAAAGTAGGACCATCACCCCAATTTTCGACTTTTGCTACTTTTTCACATTGTATAATAAGTGTGCAATACGTAGCTTGTAAGCTATACCATAATATTAATAATAACAAAAACAAAAATATGGATGTGAATAATAATAGTAAGATCTATAGAAATGGTTTCACTTTCATCAAAATTATTAGAGGAAAGGGACCCCTTAGCAATATGATATATCTATAAATCTAAACCAACAATTTAACGTCAAATCACATGCATATCACACACAACCAATGATTCATGTCAAATTAAAATGCCAAACTAATTGGATGAGAGGGGAAGGCTATGGAATTATGATATCCTTGATGTGGGGTAGGGGTGGGTTAATTTTTTTTATCATAGTTTAGGTCATTGATGGCCAATGAAAAAGTGACAAAACAGGATGAATAGTGAATATGGAGTGAGTAGGAACAATTTGGTTGGTGAGCTAAACTTGTTTGACCTTGTAATTTTTTGTACAAGTTGTTCAATGGGGTAATATATGTTATTGCACCAAAGGAATATTATCTCAATAAGCCAAATTAAGTATTTAAGTTGTAGTTTCTTTCCTTGTTAAGATGTCAACATATTTGTTGACATTTCAACTGAAATTTAATTGCAATTAGGTGGTTGAATATAAAGCAATAGACATTTGGCTTGGGACCTCTCTCTTATTATGGGAAAAAGAAAGAAGGAAACGTTAAGAATACAAACAAAATATTTTAGACCTAGCATTATAATAATACCACTATATTTACACTAAACAAAGTGTCGGTTCCTTTTATTTATAGTTAAAAATTAATTTAATCAGTCTATTTTAAATATTATGTTTGTCTAAAAACTAATCTAAACAATATTGACAAAAAGAAGGGTCGAAGTTGACAGAAAACCTTTTCCTGATAAATTTCTTTTAAGGAATTCTTTTGTATTATGTAATATAGTAATGTATTCCTTCTTTGGTTCCTGTGGCTTCAAATATTGAATTTTGTATGCTCATCTTTTCAATTTTAGACCCACTAATCACACTAACTAATGCTTGAAATGGATAATCTAGCAAGTTTTCGTGATGTCGAAGAAAAATATATAACCCCTTTTTTTGGGTATGGATATGGTGAAAAATATTTGAGTGGTGTTAATAGATGTGGTAAAGTATTAGAAAAATAAGTGAAGTGATTAATAATAGCACTAATGTGTCATTCATCGCATATATTCAACTGGTTGCATAAAGAGTGTTACATTCAACTCTTGCCAATTTTTTAATTAAAGATCATTGACAAATTGATACTAAGCTATTGTTGTCTTCACCACAGATACTAAGGTAGATTATATAGTTAATTTCAGTTTCATATTATCTCATTCATTTTTAATAAATAATCGTTACGTTTGATAAATGTATTACGTCTAATAAATGTATCAAATATCAACTGGCCATTTTATTTTATTTTGACTATATGTTATATCTAGTAAATATAGTACTTAATAAAAAATTTAAAATTAATTTAATTATTATTTATTCATTATAGTTTTATTTTATGAATATAATACTGTAATTTAAATTTTATTCATAACAAATAATCAAATGAAAACTACAACCATGAATATTATATTTGTAATTTATGTGATATAGTATTCCATATGTCAAATATATTATGTTACTTGTTTTATATAAATTAATAAAATTGGGACAAAAAAATTAATTTGCAAAGCCATGCATTAAGGAATAATATAATGTCATTAAATTTTAATTTTTATATGATTGAAAATATTAAATTGGATTGTAAAAATTTGCTAATTTTTTTGTGGTATGTTTTACTTTATATATATATATATATATATATATATATATATATATAGAGAGAGAGAGAGAGAGAGAGAGAGAGAGAAATAATTTAATGATGTATAGTATATTAGTCGCAACATTTAGAAATACGTCATATAGTTTAGTAAATGTTATATATTTTAACACCTACCAATCAAATAATTTATCTCTTAATTCTTATTCTTTGATTATATATTTTATTTAATAAATATAATAGCTTTATTAATTTTAAAAATGTAATATATAATATATGTGTGTGTGTGTATATATTTATAAATTGACTATTACATAAAAATTACTTGAGTATATATAATTTTATATTAAAATGTTATTATTTTCTAAAAGAATTGTATTTTCTAAAAGAACTAAAATTGTATTTAAGTGGAAAAAGCAATTTTTTTTAATAATATGGGTTTAGGGTAATTTTTTATTTATTTTTTCTCTACTACTTTATCTTATTGTACATTTTTTTTTTCTCCTTACTCTTAAACAACACATGAATGATAAAATTGTTATTCTACTGATGAAAATTTTTTTATCTATAAATTTTTTGTTTGAATAAATATTTAAATGGTGAAGATGAATGCGCTGCTTGATAGATTTTTAATTAAAATTTTCATATAATTGAACATTAAAAAATCATCTTTATACATATTAGATATTTGATATATAGATAGCAACTTTCTTTATTTATGATACAAAAAAGACTTATATAAAAACAGACGAAATTTTCAAAGACCAACATTTATAAATTTTTTAATAAAAAACCTTATAAATCAAAATACCCGTTTTTAATTTAAATATTTCCACATTATTATTTTTAGTTCAACGAAGACTTTATGACAAATAGTAAGGGAACATTGAACTAAAAGCTAGAAATGTAAGGGATTCATTTAACGGTACGCTGTTCTCTCCTTCGGCCTCATGGGTCTTTAGGGCTTTGCTATTTTCACTCCATGCTTTTTTCTAAGATTATCTCCTTTTTTTTTATTTGAATTTTATCAGAAATGTGTTTCAATTATATTAAAGGGATGACTTCACTCTAGAAAAAACATTTATATGGTTTGAAAACGATAATTTGTATCATACTTAATTTGACCACTGTTAAAAATGATAAATTATACTGTAATTGGTTTAATTTCAATTAAAAAGATAATCTATGTCATCATTATTTTGAAAAGTAATTTATATTTAGAATTGATCACGCAGTGAAAAGTATTTTTGTTGTAATAATTTTTTATAAAAAAATTAAACATATGAAAATATGTCTTTGTATCGTGTAGCACATGAATCTCGTCAAATCCCTTGATACAACACAAAAACATATTTGCATTTTGCTGGTAAACAATGTTTCTATGAAAATACTTTCAGAAAAACAGTAAACTAAAGGTACATTCTATTCCATTTTGTTCTTCGCACTTCTCCTTTTTTTCTTTTTCTTAATTTTAAAAATGAGTTTTGAAATGGATTTTATATTTTGACGAGTTTATGGGAGTGAAGAGAGAAAAGAGAGGTGCCATAATAGAATGGGCCTTTACATATTCATTTGTATTTTAATTAATTTAAGATCGAAAAAGAAAATAAATTAGTTTATATAATATATATATATATATATATATATATATATATATATATATATATATATATAATCATCATCTTACTCTTAAATGTAAATCTATATTTAAATGTTTACCATTTTTTCAAAATTCCTTTCTCTTCTTTTCTTGATAAAGACCTTTAAATAAGGGTATTGTTGGAATTTTAGATGACCACAAGATAGAGCACTAAGAATCATTGAGTTTTAATCTTAATAAAAAAGCTTAGACATCAAACTTCCACCCAACAGAAATTATTTGGTAAATTTAGTCTATTACATGTTTATAGTCCAATTAAATTGTATGTTAGACATAATTACTTTTTCTAATTTATGAAAAAGTATAATACTATCAAATTTTTTATTATGCGAAGAAGTTAAATAAAACTACAATTATTTTGGAAAATATGTAATAATTTCTCCTATTCTACACTAAACTTAGAGATTTTATCATAGTATCTCATAAAATAAAATAAAAAATCGGTTCATTTCAAACTTTCCGTGCTTATTCTTCTAATGCAATATTACCTCTAACTAAAATATTTTTAGAGTTCATTAACTCAAATGAAAAGATGGAATACACATGTTGAAAACAAAAAGTAAATCTCAATGTTGAGAGGCACTGATAAGGCACTTAATATATTTCTGTTAACTTTTTGCTATATAATGTAACTAGCACAACTCACAATTGAGATACAAAATTTTTCGTACTCTTAATTTTTTTTTTACACCTCGATCAACGAAGAAAATAGGGAGAAAATAAGAGTAGGGTGTTTCTATACTGAAACTAAAACTCCTGACAACAATCCAATTGGGTCCTGCATGTTGCATGACCATACCTATCTGATAAGCAGTGAATTTGGCTTTGAACCTTTCTGTGATTCCTATCTACCTAACGTTACCTTTATCTATATGAGAAAGCAAAACAGAATTATCCTCATTTGTGACTATACTTGAGCTTTTATCTTCAGGTTCATCAACCCTTGAGGCAGCTTCTTCTAGGCGCAAAGCGTATTCCAAATGCCACAACACATCCCCCATGCTAGGCCTATCAACACCACAATCTGCTAAACATCTCTCAGCAATTTCAACAAAAACACTGAGAGATTGAGGATTGATTGTAACAGCAATACGTGGATCAATTACTTCATTCAGCACTCCTCTTCTATGCTGTTTCTTTGCCCATTCAGCCAAGTTAATCTCTTCTGTTGGACGTGTAGGGCAAATAACTGGCCTAGCACATAGTACCTCAAATAGGACCACCCCAAAAGAGTATACATCAGATTTCTGAGTCAGTTGCTGACTCCTATAGTACTCAGGGTCAAGGTACCCAAAACTACCCTTCACGGCTGTGCTAACTTGGGCTTTCTCTGGGACAGCTTTTGACAAACCAAAGTCAGAAACCTTGGCAATGTAATTCTCATCTAAGAGGATGTTTGTTGTCTTCACATCACGGTGTGTGATGCTTTGAGCTGCGCCAGTGTGGAGATAGTGCAAGCCACGAGCTGCACCAATGCATATTTCAAGCCTCTTTTGCCATGACAAACAAGGGAGGTCGGAGCCATAGAGGTGGGAACGAAAAGGGCCATTTGCCATGTACTCATACACAAGAACCATCTCTGAGTTTTCATCACAGAACCCCATCAGTGAGACAAGGTGGCGATGGCGTAGCTTTGAGAGCATTTCTAGTTCTGTTCTGAACTCATTGATGCCTTGTTCTGAATCACCACTTCCTCGTTTTATGGCAACCTTTGTCCCGTCTTTCAACGTTCCAAGATACACTTTCCCGAAGCCTCCAACACCAATCACTCTATTCTCGTCGAAATTATTGGTGGCTTGTCGCATTTCACTGAAGGGGAAGAACCTTTTCGGCCATTGTGCATGTTTATTGCTCTTGTGGGAACTGGATGATGCTGTTGAACCTCGCCAACTGCTTTTGCATGAACACAACATAGGTGAATGGATAGGGAGGAGCCATGATGAGAACCTGTTATGCTTTTCCCAACCTTGAGGCCTCTTTCTCCACCTCATGCAAATTATTACCAGCAACAGCATTGTTATCACAGCCAATGCAAGTCCAACATAAGCCAGAATTTTCATTTCCGTGGTTATTGAACTTGGCCCTTTGTATTTTCCATCAACAGAGAAGAAACCATCCAAGCTGTCCGCGATGTTGCTAATCTTCATCACCTCAATTCCATTCAGAATTGCATCGGCCATGCCTTGTTGGAGATTGGTCGGTCCCACCTGAACCAAAATGGAACCGTTTGTTATATCCAGTTCATTTAACACAAAGTCCTGGTAAAAAGCAGTGGCTAGAGCTTTGGTTTGCGATGATAGATTCAAAGCCGACACACCCTCAATCCCGTTGATGTACACATTAAAGTATAACTCATTAAGATTCTTGCTCAAAATGTCACAGAAATGCATTCTTATCAAATAAGAGTAGCTCCTTTCCACGTTCACCATCCAACTGAGATTGAAATTCGGTCGCGTGACTCTAGCGTCCTTCATGTGTACAACACTTGCATAAACCAAGTTGGGAGCAATCAAAGGAGTAACCCCAGTACCAGGATACTTTATGTTTTTTTCGGACACAGAAACAGTCTCAGAACCCTGTGGGAAGATGTTGTATGAACCATCAGTTTCCCACGTTCTTGCCAAAGTGTCGTTGTCAGGAGTTATGGTGGGACCACCAACGTTTATTCTGTAGGATACTTCAAGAGCAGATATGAACAAGTCTTTGGATTCAGGACGTGGGGAAAGTGCAGTTGCCGAATCCGAAATAAGATCGTCAGGGGCTGAGACAACCTCGATTGCATTGATGAAAGCAAAGGAGCTTTTGATGGGCTTGAATTTGAGGGAGAATCTAGTATCAGAAACGTTAACGAGGTATTCCTTGAAAACAGGTGAGTCATTGTTCCTCGCGGAGAACTCATGCAGGAGCACCTGGTGATCAGTATGGACAGAGAAAAGCGCAGTTGTTAGGTTATATGAAGGGTTAGAGAGAGGGAAGAAGTAAAGACGAAGCCAAAGTCTACCAGGTTTGCAGATGTAAAAGGAGTAGGTGGATTGGTCTTGAAAAACCCTAGCGGTTTGATACAAAGGAAGTAATGAAGAGGGAATAGAAGATGAGAGATTTGAGTGAAGTGATATTTGCACATATTCAGATGTGGCAAGGAGAGAAGTGGTTTCACGATCAGATTTGAAGGTTCTTCCATCTGGGAGCTGAGTGGGGTTGGAAGAGCCACAATCAAGGAGATAGTTAACGGGAGGTGTGAAAGAAGAGTCACATTTGGCGAGGGTGAAAAGGAAAGGGTGGAGAATGAAGAGGAATAATGGAAAAGTGTCCATTGGTGAGGTTGGAATGAGGATGAGATGAAAAGGAGGAAGAAATTGAAGATGATTTTATGGTACGTGGAGGGTGCATGGAGCAGTTGGAGGAACAGAAGAGAGGTGTTTTGTTTGTAGTGAGAAGAAGAAGATTTGGTTGCATGTTGGAGAGGTTGTTAGAATGGGTCTGAAGGAGAGCGAGGTAAACGTTCGACCTCACAATGAAGTTCCTCCTAAAATACTTTCACATTTCAGGAGCAACTACAAGTAACATCCAAACTGAATCTGTTTACAAACAAAAATTAATGTTTTCATCCACACATATACCTCAAGAGATACTACTATTTAGATTATACATTCCACAACATTAATATTTATTTTATATAATTAAAATTTATAGTAAATTCATATTTTTAAATGTATATATATATATATATATATATATATATATAATTATATTATGATTCAAATTTATGATAAATTAGCATTTTTAATATATAAATTATATTTTATATTCAATAATAAATGATTTAAATTGTGATATAAAACTCAATACTTTTTTTTAAATGTATGGATATATCAACTAATACGAAATAAACTTTCAAAATTAAGATATTAAATCGGTTAAGAAGAAATCATTGTGACTAGCAACATGATGGCATTTAGATGGATTGTATTATAAGCGATGTAATAAGTGTGTATTGGATTATGATGGTGGGCTGGGATAGGTAAATACTACTGATATATTCAATTGCAGGTGTTAATTAGCACAGGTATTATAAATGCTATTAATAACAGGAGAATGAGTTGTCTTCTATCAACATGGAGAAACACGGGTGGAAGAGAGTCACAATGGTGTAAAGTTAATACGTTAGATTAGTGAGCATTCAAGTATTGTATGTTAAACTGTTTATCATTTTGATATATATAATTATACGAAAATTATTCTATTTCTATGTTAAATATATGTTTTGGTAATGTATATGATATAAGATGAAATTGTAACGGTAACTAAAACTCTCCATAAATATACATTAGTTATGTATAAGAATGGGAACATCCTTAAAAATACTTTATATATATTTCATTAATCCTTAAAATACTTTATATATATTTCATTAATTGATTGTTGACCGCTAAAAAAAAAATTGGTTCCTTCATTTCACTGATATAGTGCCCCCTCTAGATTTATGTAGTAAAAATTACATCAATTTATTGGATAATAGATGTAATAAATTCCCTTTCTACTTCCCTTCTTTTCTCTCCTCTGTGCTATCCTTCTCTTTCCCTGGTATCTTTAACTTTTCGTAACAACTTTCTTCTCATTTTGTATTTTTCAATTTTGTCCGCCCCTTTTCGTATCTTATTCAACGTTTTCTAATTGTAGAGATGATCAGGTCTAAGAATCACACATTCTTACAAGGTCCACAAAAATGGCATCAACGAGCCCAAGAGACATCACCACACTTCGACCAAAGGGTTAAATTTTTCACTTTTTAAAATTTTAAGGTTCTCTTTTTTTTTTATTAAATTGTGTTTTTTTAGATTTTTATGCGTTTTTATTGTTGACGATTGGTGTACACGGACGCAAAGGTACACTAAGCACAACAAGAACAATGGGGAAACTGCTAACGAGGAAGAGTAAAGTGGCGACACTTTCTAATGGAACCTTTAAGGTTTTCTTAAGCTTTGTTTTTTAACAGTAAACTTTGTTTGGAATCAATTTTTAGTAATATAAAGTATAATTAATTTGTTCAGAGAATGCAGCACTCCTATAATTTTGTTTTCCTGGTTTCTGTTGAAGACCCTTGAACTTTTTTATCAAATGGAATGAATGTTACCTTTTAGTCATTGCTCTGGCTTTGTGGGTGACAATTGAATATATTTTCTTGTCTTAATTTAGGATGTCTTGGTGCACTCATGCAGCTTTTAATATAATCATTTTATTATTTTTAAAGTGATGTCTGACTTATTCATTTTGAATTTTTTAGAACACTCTTTCCATAACAGAATTTTCTGAATGGAATTTCTGAAACTTTTCATAAATTCTGAAATAAATTTTCTAGAACAAGATTCTGAAACAAACTTTTCACAAGACATTAAATATATTCTGGAAAGAGCTTCTAAAGTTTTCCTCCATAACATGCTTTCTCTTTTCTTTTCTTTTTTAATTTCTTTGCAGCATTCTTCTTCTCTTCATTTTCTTCTGCAGTAGCAGTCACAACAGCAGTGATGTGCACGGTGGATGAGATGAGAATATTTTAGTCTTTTGCAATGGAGGTGCAGTAAGTAAACTTAACCTACTTTATCATTTCTAAAAAAATATGATTTACCTTAAAGTATGTGATGAGTGTTTGCATACCGATAGGTTCTAAATTTTGACCGCTTTTTCCTACACTTTCAAAATACCGATATTTTCAAAATTTTTAAAGTTCTCAAAATTACTATTGAATTAGTAATGGGCAGACAATATTACTAAAACGTTTTTACTCACTTGCGATTTGAGGGTGTTATTATGTACATTTGATTTTCGATTTTATACAAATCTAGAATAGGTTCTGGAACTGTATTTCAAAATTGTATAAAAACAGAAAATCAGGTATTCTGAAACTATCTTTCAAATTCGGAATACGCCTACACCACTACTCTAATTTCTGTAGCATCAACGTTCAGTGCACCTGAGACACTTACATTCTCCTATACTGTTACATTGTAACCACCAACAATATTGTCATTATAAATGAGTCAGTTTGAAATTATTTCAAAAATTTAAAAATGCCTAAGTGCACAAAGAAACAGTTATAAATTTTCTCAATTGGACTCAAACCTCTTGAGACATTGTTTTCTTTTTTGTCTATTTAGGTGATTAATAGATAATAATCTTCTTCTACAATCTGCTCTCAATCTAGTGACTAGTAAAAACAAAAATTGGTTTGTTTTTTTTATATATCAATCAACTTGTGGGTGACCCTTAAGTAGTACACACAATGAAAGGATGGACCTGTGTTTAATTATATATATATATTTTTTAAGTAAAGTTTTATATATTTTTTATTTATAATATTTAATCAGTATAAAATTCTGTTAAATTTTTATTCTCTACCTGAATTTTGTATTTGTCTAAATATTTATTAAATAAATTTTAAATAAAATAAAATATGATATTATAGAGTTATTTTTACCTAAGTAATCCATACAAATATTAATTATCTTTATTTAAATGCAATTAACTTAATAAATATCATGAATATACATAAATCACTATCTTTAATTATCCACATATTCAGTCCAAAAATAGGAAACATAAAATTAATAAATTAACTATGACAATTACTTTAATTATTACAAAGACAAATATTAAAGTTTGAAAAAAATAATGCTCAATAATCTTCATCAGAGATAAAATCAATGCTCAGGATCGATTACAAAAATTATGTTAAATTAAAAAGAATTATTGTCCACAATGTTTAACAAGAAAAATCCAATTAAAAAAATAAAGTATGATAGTGAAATGATTAAGAATCCATGTTTTATATAATAAAAATACTTATAATTATCTAATCTGCATTATATAGAATAATGTAATATTTATTGTAATAGCTATATAGAATAGTATAATATTTATGGTAATTGAGATATTGGTGCATGTTGTTGACATTCAAAACTCAGCAAAGCCTCTACAGCAGAGTGTAGTGCAAATGAAAATGAAATGAATTGAAGAGGATGAGAAAGTAAGAAAATAAACCCAATTCTGAGTCCTGAGTTGAATGAAGAAGCATGGGGAATGTGGATCCTCAACTTCCATCACCACTTCCAAATCCAAATGATTGCTCAATCCTCCATAACAAGAACGATTTGGTATTTCCCCCAATCCACCACGAAAACCTCCAAATTCTCTCACCACTTTCAGACAACCACACCCCCCAATCACCTCCTTCTTCCTCGCCCTTCAATTCTCCGATTCGCGGCTGGACCAGTATCGCCCTCCAGATGTTGCGTTCCAAGCTTGCCTCTTTCAGGAACAGAGGGGCGATTTGGTCAATTGGGATGCCCACTGTGGCCCTGTTAATGTCCTGCTTCGTCATTATCGCCATGAGGAAGAAGAGAACCCTCGCACCCAACGAAGCTCGTCTCCTCACCATCATCAATCAAAAAGAACGGGTTTGTTCGTTTTTTCTTTTTTTCTTTCTTTCATAAAAATTCTCCATTTTATGGGTTGCAGCCCTTGTTAGTTTTTTTTGGGTATATTAGTTAATCCGAGGATAGTTAAAAAAAAAAAAAAAAAAACTGAAGGAGACAACAATAGCTGTTTTTTGTGGCTTATATTGCATTATTCATGTGATTGCTTTGCTTCATTTCACTAAAACCTTAAATTGCCTAAGAGTCAACGCTAAGATAAATTTATAAACACCTTTATCTTCCTTCTAATGAATAAAACTGTGAAAACCCATGAGTTAAAACAAACAATACTTGATTCAATTGAGTCTAACAATGTTTAATAAATTTAAGGTCAGAACAGTTTTCTACCGTAACAAGGTAAGAAAGGTTCAGGAGTCATATTGCAAGTGAAGTGGAGGAAATTTACAATTAAGAATGACCTGAACTTGTTAAACTAATTTTGGCTATGTGATCAAGGCCTTTCCTTCTGCTTGACTTTATTCAAAATTGGATGTCTGTGTAGGGCATGAGTGATTGATTTTCTATGCAAATGCATGTGTTTTGTCTCTCTCATTTCTTTTGATTAGTTCTCTTGAAGAACACTTTTTAATGTGATTTGGCCTTGGTTTGTAAGTGCTGGTTACTTCTATTTACAGAAAATTGCCCAACTATTGAACCAGATTGCACAGATGAACGAAATACTTATCCATCGTCATAAAGCTCTGGTGGCTAAAGTGGAGAAATGATTGCCTACAGGTTTTGAATATGGTTGGTAGCTCACATTCACAAGGAACAGTGATCAAGAGCTTCACCCTCCAGTGATGCGGCTTTTATCTTTCTATTTTGAAATATCACTGCTTACCTGTGCATTTTTTTAATTTGCTTGTATTCTGCATGTGAGAGTTAGGTTGTAATAGGCAGAAGAACTAATTGTGATTCCTCGCACATGTTCCTGCTACAGCTGAGTGATTGAACATGGACTCAGGACTGGCATCTCCAAAGCAAGTGGTTGTCGAATTGAAGTGCCAACTTTGACGAAGGAAGTTCTACACTCCTCATGATTCGTCAATGACTAGATCAGCAGGGAAATGGCTGAACACTCTAACTGAACTAATGGTTATTCAGCTTAAGTCCTTTGTGCTTTAGAGGTATAGCGAATGTTTCATTTGTTCAGGCCCTTGATGTTTGGTGAACTTATGGAAAATCCCATTTTTTTATTTACTATATTTGAGATGCAAGCCATAGAACAACCAATTGAATGAACATAACATGTCCATTGTTAAGTCCCGAAAGAATATTTTCAAGCGGAGTTATGTTTTCCATTTCATGTTCTATACTTTTATTAAAAAAAAGTCATGCAATAAAAAATTTCTTTGTTAATTATATGTAGAAAATTTTGCATGGCATTCTCTTAGTTAACAATGATGACGCTGGACAGAAAGGACAGATTATGACCAAATAGAGTATACATGCAACTGTGACTACCTTGTGCACACCATAGCGGGGGTGTGTTTCATTTAGAGAAAAATATAAGTTAAAAAAAAGTAATAAATAAAATTAGATGTGCAGTTTTAGAGTAAAAATTAATGAGATGAATAAACCTCTATATTTGTTGGTATCCAATGCTAATAAAATACCCAAAGTTAACTAGAATATTCGAATTGGGTGATCGTGTAAGAGTCATATTTGAATATACGTATTTGTTGTCTTTATTTGTATACCAGTTATCTTTTTAATTATTAAAATATCTTTCATTTATTTGATATTCTATTTAAAAATTTATATAATTATAATTTTTTAATTGTTATTTAGGGTTAAAGAGAAGAAAGGGTGCATTTTTTAAATTGAATTTTTGATAATATTTTTTTATTATTTTCAAGTTATATAATAATATTGGGATAGATACAAGTAAATAAATATACATAGTATCCAGCAGAAACAATGATAAAATACAAAATTTTATAACCGTTAAATATCGATAGTAAGTATAAGTTTCTACTTCTGACAAATATAATGAAATTAGGCATGTCTCATTGCATTCTCTACTCTACCAAACAAGGAGTTGAAAATGAGTGCGGCAACTTGCATACTGTTAAGTGGAAATTTATGTAAATCTCATTAACCCTCTTCATTCTTGGAGTAAGCATATAATTCCCAAAATGACAACGAGGTTATAAAAAAATAGTACCAAAGAATTTGCTAATAGCCTAATATTAAAACTTTTGTAGCATATTATTACTAATAGTAAGTTGTTATTCTTTGCTCATCAACCATAAATGATAACCTGTCCTAAGTATTTTTTTCGTTAGCTCTGTCAAGAAAATCATTGGAAGAGAAAAAAATCATTGGAAGGTGAAAACAACTTGTCAAGAAAATACAAGGTTTTATTTCTGTACCTACAATTGTAGAGTGCGTAGAAATGTATAATCGGAATGAAAGCTTCATCTGACAAAGAAATATGCTAACATTAACGTGTAAGAAAGCAGCGCCTCGTGAGACACAATAATCACATATCAAGCAGCTCCATCGGTCACTATGAATGATACCTTTTCAGCTCCAAGACAAAACTGTGTTGCAGTTAAAAGATGTTGGTATGTCTGGTATAAGATATTTATCCTGCTGTTACATGTCAAAGAACACTCCTAACATTCTGGATTCTCTGTTACCTACCACTAGAGTTTTGTTGCTGATTAAAAAAAAAAAACCACGAGGGTAATGAATCCAAAACATTGTCCAAATATATCATAAAGGTTTACTTCGAATCATGATTCAGACAAACTATCACACACTTCCATTGCTGAAGATCATCCTTTATTTCCTCTGCTTTCTCTTGGAATTTAGAAACACACATTTGGGATCTGCAGATTAATATATCAGAAACAGACACAGAGAGTGGTGCCTCGTGTTACAAATCACAACGATATCAAGAGGACATTGGAAGTATATTAAGTTCGTGAATTCATTTAATGTCACAAAAGACCAAATACAAAGGAAGCTCAGTATACAGCAGATGAGTAAATAAAATTTGTTTGCTGATTCCTCAAACATAAAAAAGAAGATAAATTACGAAAGAATTCTATCCTAACATTCTCAAAAGAAGTACCAAGACAACAGAAAAAGCAGAAGTTACATGTGAACTGTCCCCAAATGAAATTCCACTTCTAAATAATTACTGTTTATAATACCAGCATTGAACAGCATTTCTTACTAGCTCTTCAATCCCTTGCTTTCCGTAGAATGACTCCGAATATCAAATTGGTCTACAAACTCCAAAGGAGTAACAGTCTCATTTCTGATCCTCTTGATCTTGGGGCTCAACAGACCACGATGCCTGAACCCATAGAGCTTAAGCACCTGATTATCAGCAAAATTGTAAGCCCTCTCCATGCTACTGAGGCACCTCTCCACAGGATAATCTCCATAGCTCCCACAGGGTTTACACCCGACAAAATGTGTCACAAACGGCCATCTCTCATCCCCCAACCCGGGGTGATACTTCTCAATCATCTCCTCATACCGATCAACCAACCCTGCCCAGTAACCGTGCAAATAGAACGAATTCTCAAGAAACACCTTATCCATCCACTTCTCCTTCTTGGACAGCAGCAAGTATATCAATGCAGACTGATCGTCGGCCTCAAATGCTGGCCTCCCCTTGAGATTGGCCGTCAAGATCTTGCCGGCCTCCTCCCGAACAGGCCCCTTGGGACCCATGGGAGCCCAATCATCAAGCAAATCCAAAGACCACTGACAGTTCCTAAACAGAAAACTCCCAGTATTCACCGCAATCCAAGACTTCTGGTCAAACAACAAATCAGGGTATCCATGAAGAACCAGATTATACGCATCGTACTTAGACATGGGAAGCTCAAACACCATATCAGTAAAAAAAGCATCACTATCCATCCACCAAATCCACTCAACCTCGGGATGTGACAACATCAACCTCCGAATCATAGGCAACTTAGCCCAGTAGCCGGCAAGTTCCACATCCAAATGAGCCAAATTGTACACAATTTCAATCCCGTGTAATCTACAGTAATCAATCTTGTTCTTAATGGACTTCAAGAGGTAGTGATCTCCAATAGGGTTATCACAGGGTTTGGGAGGGGAACCAGTGAGGAGCAAGATGCGAGGTTTACCTCTGATGAAATTAGGGTATTCAGGGTTTTGACTGAGCCAATTTTTGCGTTCTTGGTCCCAATTATTGATTTTGGGGCCGAGGGTGAACGTGGCGTTGGGGTTGAAGGGTTGCTGGTCGTCGGGATCGGAGGGGTCGGCGTCGGATCGGATCTCGGCGAGGATGCGGTTGGTCTCCTCGATAAGGTTCTGGTTGACGGCGTCGGCATCGGAGGAGCCGAGATTGACGCCGATGGTGCCGCGGAGGACGAGGATGGTGACGAAGCCGCAGAGGATAGTGATCTTGATGTTGTTGAAGGTCTTCTGGATCTGGCGGCCGCGGGGGAGCGCGGTGGCCCTGCCGCGGGCGTTGGTGGTGGGTAAACCGGCGCTGGTGCTGCGCTTGTGGTGATTGTCTTGCCCCATGTTGGGAGGAGATTTCGGGGATTCACCTGAAAGGAATCAGCGAAAGTTGTTGTTTACGAAATGCTGCATAAATAAAAGGTGGAGTCTAGAGAGCGGACGGTGTTTGTCTCCTCGGATCGAGGTTTAGAAACAAAATCATTGGTTTGTTTTTAAGGACATGAAAGTAAAGGTAGGTTGAAGAAACACAGAAAGTAAGAAAGACGTGTTTTTCCTTATTCTTAGATAGATACAGCTTTAACACTTATAATTAATTAATAATAATAATAATATTATTATTATTTCGACCTTAAATATACTGATATAATATATAATGTCTATTTTAGTATTAGGAATTATTTTGTTTTTAATCACGACTCTTAAATTATTAAATGTATTAGAAGAAATTTAGTGGAGGGTTCAAGAATGAATGTGTAAATTATTTTTGGTACCACTAAAATTATTGGGTATAACAGAACAAATCTTTCAATTAGAACAAATGGATAAATTATCTTTGATCTGGATTCTTGACGTAAAACTATTATATGTATCTGAACAAATTCCAGTTAATAGTTAAGAAAAAAAAATATATTTAAATTGTCTTTAATCTAAATTGTTGTTAAGTGATATAAAAACGTTACACATAAAAAAAAATATAGACAGTAATAATTAAATAATAATATTAATTTTCTTTGTGTGAGTTTATGTTTTTCTTTTCGAACATCGTTGATGGTTGTTTCCGGCACTTGAGTTGAGTTCTGACATCCGACACGGTGAGAGGTAAATAAGTAAAGCAATAGACAAAACTAAGAGCGCTGGAAAAATAAATTAAGCGGTTAGATATTGTAAGAAAAATATTATCTTATCAATCGGACATCATCTATTTCCAATTCGGGAAAACTAAATATTTTTTTATCTTTTGTGGAAATACATTATGTACCGACAATTCAAATTAAAATTTAATTAATATACATTATTAATATAAAGTTTTTATATTATTATTTAATTATATATTATCTTGTACGTTAAATTATTATTTTTTGTAATATTTATTTTAAAAGTTGAATGGGAGTAATTTTTAATTATTATTTTTTCTGCCACTTTATCTATGACTGTAGATGGAAAGTGTATATATGGAATCAAAAATAGATGCAAAATGCATATGAGAAATTACTTAAAAGTTAAATATAGAAAAATAAAATTATTAAATATTTTATTTTTTAAAATTATTAAAAATATTTTTTTGATTGGTATAAAAATATTTCACATAATTTATTTACCAATTTCTACATTCTTTCCAGCTTATTCAAATATATATGAAAAAAAAATACCACTTCTTTTTTACATATTTATCTATCCAGAAGAGGGATGTTTTATATCAGGCGAATTTTGTATATAAGGTAACCATTTTTGCATCAAGTATCTTGTTTTTTTTTATATATATCTATGAAAAAGTTTAGTATTTTCGCTGTTATTCATAAGGAAAATAATAATATTTTTCTATAAATACTTTTATCTACTTTTACTTTATTTAAATATATTTTTAAGAATATTTTAACATTAATTAATGTCTGGTATTATGTTAAATTATTATAATTATATATTTTTATTTTACAAAAATATTAAGATTATTAAAATTTAATATAGTTAAACGATTTTCTAATACGTGAGGTTAATTTTTTCTCATAAATGAGAGAACCGAATAATAACATGTAAATTCTTTTTAATAACTTTAAGACACTAATTTTCACTTACTAACTTATATCATAGTCAAAATTACAAATTAATATGATTAATAACTTGTATTAATTTCTATATGGTCCATATTATAAATAAGTGCATTACTATAAATAGAATAATAAATGTTATTTATTATTTTATGTTTCTGTAGCAGTATATTAATAATATGAAAAATTTTGCTTTGATAATCACAGTTGGCATACTATCAGATGTCAATTGCTGATGTGATATAACTGTACATGTGAATAAGGATAAAACAAGACTTTTATTTTGAAGGATATTTAGGGTATTTTGTTATGAAAGTACATAATTAGGTATTAAGTATTTAAATTTAAAATTTAAAACATGATAGAAATCCAGTGCATCTAAGCGACGGTGGCGAGTGACGGTGGCGACGATAGCAGCAGATACGACAGCAGCGACGGCGAGCGGTGACAACAATGGTAAGATTCAAGAGATTTGAGATTCTAACTCACTACTTCTCAACCCCTGATGGAATATGCTGGACAACATCGCAAATATGTAAACCCTAAAAATGACTATCAGTGCCACACTGGAATGTTTTTTACACGTCATTTATCTTGACAACATCAGCACAACGTAAAATTGTAAAGTGGGTGAGTGTCATGTGTGGTTCTAAAAGTATAACTACTCTAATAATATATATGATAAGTATACTATTTAGGTTGCACCACTAAATGTTTTTTTTTTCTCATTTATATCTATCAAGAAGTCAGCACACCAAACTACACTAAAATCAGGTAATTATAAAACTTTAAGTTTTAAATTCCTTATGAATTTAACAATTTCTAATTTAGTTTCTATTAAATATTTTTATTTCATTAAATATTCAAATCTTTCACATTTTTAATTGAGTCTACGTCATTATATTTTATTGTTAAATTATCTAACTTGATCATTACATTTAGGGTTTAGAATTTATATTACATCTTATATGCTTTTACATTAAAAAATAAAAAATGGTATAATTAAGTTTTAAAGTCCTTCACAATTGAGAATTTTTTATTAAGTCTCAACTAATATTTTTTTGTTCTGTTAAATTTTTAAAACCTTTATATTTTTTTTAATTGAATCAACTCTTGTAACAAGATCATTTAATATTGAAATTTAAAATACAATACCACAGATTTAAATGATAAAAAGAGAAAGTTTTATACTTCACTTAGAGAATAAATCAAACACTAGAAACTTAATAAAATATAAATATTTTGAATATTTAATATCACAATTTTTAATAAAGATTCAACTAAAAACACTTAAATTTATAAACAACTAAAAATTTTAATTATGTTATTTTTTATTTTTTTTATGGAAATACATAAATAATAACGACTTAAGGTAAGATCACTCAGATCAATTGTCAACAAAATAATAAGAAAGAATTCAACTAAAAAACATAAAAATTTTAAATACTAAATAACAAAAAAAAACTTTTATCAGGATTCAACTAAAAGTTTGAATCAAGGTGGAGTATTATTTTTTTTTCTCGCGTTATATCAACAAATCAGCATACCAAACTACACGTAATTATAAAATTTAAAGACTAAAATCATATATATTGAATTAAGGACTGTGAAAACATGTGAAAGTAGAGAGTATGTCAACAAAACTAAATTCTATACTAATATTATGAAATAAATCACATATTATCAGTGAATGTTAATTTATTTAATTTTAGAAAAAAAAATTATAGAGAACAAAATCAAAATTTGCTAATTTTAGATAGACTAACAAAATGTTTAATTCCTTTAAAAATTACGTTAATCATAAAATGCAATTAGTGTTAGAAAACGTATATTAAAAAGCATGAGCAAAGGAGATTGGGCAATCCCTGACCTCGAAGACATCACATTTTTGTAATGTTAAAAGTGTAGTGTAGTCTTATGTATGAATAAGATTTGATTGCACCGAAAAGGGAAGTCAACAAATTCCCCAATCCCACAAGTTAAAAGAGACAAATGGCCAAAAGGAAGAAGTGTGGTTAAAAAGTTAAGCCAAGACAAAGGAGTTGATAATCTTAACTTACTAGAGAATGAAAAAAATAAATTTAAAAAATGACTTATGCGATCCAAACCGAGACCATAAAAAGGAATTTGTAATAATTAAGGATATTTAGAGAGAAGAGGGTAAACCAGTTACAGATGGAGCCGAATCCAGCGTAGGACGTTCTGTCATTGGACCCATGTTGTCTCTTCACTGTTACGCACTGCTTACAACATCAACTTCATACTGTCAACGCGTCCTTTACTTATTCGCATCTTCTGGGAACAACCACATAGGTGAATGGGAGGCGCGTGGATTCCACTTCCATTGTGATGGAACGTTAGATTGAAGAGTGGAAGCTGGCAACGTGGGTGAGGGCAAAAATGGCCCCCACAATATCCCCATATTGACGCCGTCTTCTTGTCCCTTTCCTCTGCTTAATTACATGTGCCATGGCCCCATGTGCGGGGTTTCCAGATCTTGATCTTCTGCTCGCTCGCTCCCTTCCTCCCGAGCTCCATTTTGCAATCTGCCGTTGTCTTACCTGGAGGACATAGTTTCCAAGCATGTGTTCCTCTTTCTCTGCATACATCGTGCGGTATTGATTCAAACACAACGTTCTCAAACTATTACAAGGAGATTCAGAGATTAATTTGATGATCAGACAGTGAAAGAATTTATTTCCAAAATTGGGTCTGAAAAACCAAGGAATTCAATAATAAATAAGATAAGTAATTTGAAAAATATGTGCAAGAGCTCGGAAAACCTCTTGGAAACTTGATGTGGTCGAGACAAAAATCTAGAGGAATACAATGTGTCTGTTTTGGGTAACTGACAAAGAACCTTGTCCTCGGGAGAACCACGCTTCAAAAAACAATAATACTCAAGTCCCTGTCATTGACAATGGTGAAGTATCGGAGAAATGCACTTTATATTAGTTATTCTCTTCAAATTCTCGTGAAAGGTATGAACTGTGTGGGAAGTACACAAACCAGAAAAATGAAGACATGTCCGCATCTAACCAATGATATTGTTGTTCACACTCCAACGTGTCCATATAGTAAGTATTCTTATAAAGTAAAAAGACAATATTTGATAAACGTGTTCATACTCATATATACGTATTTATATTATCATTTTTGGGATAAATATACCTGTAGTGTCTTAGTAATTTAGACTTATGCTTCATAATCTGAAATATAACTAACCTACAATTCCACCGTTGAATGCCAATTGCGCAATTTTAGACTACAGTGGGCATTAGAACCAGTTTCTGATGTTAACTAAATTGCAAATATTAAAATAACATGTTGGCCACCTACAAGCTGCAATTCTAAAAGTAAAGAGTAAGAGCAGAAGGAAAAATAAAAAGCGTTATAGGCATTCAACCTTCCCCTGAAATTTAACCAAGAGGCCAGGTTTATTGTATAAAATATTGTCAATACTCCAAGGAAAAATGAGTCGCTAATGAACTAACAGAATAAGATGCAGCTTAAATGAGATCATAAAGATTTTCATGCAAGATGTTCAGTCCAATAACACAGCATGTAGTTCATAACCACAAACCTGATAATCTATTGTAAGCAGACAGCAATAATAAGTTGTTCATCGGAGAAAAACAGCAGAAAAAGAGCTGGAACTAGAACTGTAAAACTTTAAACTAATTTGCAGTAAACTTTTTAACTTTTTTTTTCTTCTTTGTTGCAGCATATTTTTTTCTCAACTTCATTTTTCCAACAATTTTTTTAACTTTGTGTGGAGACTTGACTGCTGAACTGTCCACAGGACTGATTTTTTCTGGCTTTGTAGGTTTGTAAACTTGTGTTATTGAAGGATCCAAAACATCTTCGGTGCACTGAAGAATGATGCCCATAGATGTAGCTTCATCCCAGAGCTCTCTTCCCTTCTCAAAATTTCCTCCTCTACAAAGCTTTGGAATAAGCACATCATAAACCGGTCCATAACCCCCCAATGAATTTTTCTTCATTTTCTCAAACAGTTCAAGAGCATGATTTACCCTTTCAACCCCACAGAGAATACCGATTAAACTATAGTAAAACTTATGATTTGGCATCAAACCTTTTCCAATCATTTGATCCACTATCTCTTTCCCCTTACCAAACCTGCCGCTCAGAAATAACACCTTTGCCACAAGATAATAGCTCACCCAATCAGGATTACAACCACCATTTCTCATTGTTTCTAGTATTTGACAAGATTCCTTAACTCTTCTGGTCTTCCCTAGACAAGAAAGCAGTATGTTGTAACTGATAGAGGTTGGGAAAACCCTATAAGACCTCATCTCCATCATGACATTTAAAGCTTCAGGCACAAGTCCTGAAGGATTATGTCTAAGATTCCGTTCACAAAGGCACCTGAGGAATGTGTTGTAGCATAGCAAATCTGGGATAACCCCATTCGCTTTCATCTCTTTAATAATTCTCCTAGCTTCCTTCACATTCCTCTGCACAGACCACCCGTACAGTAGACTTCTATATATGCAAGGTTTTGCGCCTGTAATCTTGTCTCCGTGATGCCAAACTACCCCTTCAGCCCTCTTAGCATGCCCTTTGGAGCAGAGGGCATTAATGATAGCAGTGACTGTAAATTCATCTATAGGACACTTATACTTGTCTAAGTTCTTGAAAACACCCAATGCCTCATCTTCTTTTCCCAGTTTAACCAAAGTATCAGCTACAAGACCAAAAGTCTCTGCATCCATGACTCGACCCTCCTTCTTGAGATCTCCCATCAAAATATCCATTGCTGTGTAGTCTTTTTTTTCAGCAAAAACTCGAAGAGCATGATTGTAATCCTTGTCTTCCAAACTATGACTCAGATTCTTACTAGACCATAAAAAGAACCTGAGCAATCTTCTAGTGTGTGCCTCGTGCTTACTAGAATCAATAGCCTGAGCTACAAGAGACGAAGTTAAAGAATCTTTAAACTTATTTAGGCTCAACTCCAGATCATCTAGCCCACCAACAGTGCTCATGACAATGCTGCAGAGCTCTTGCAAATGGGGAGAGACAGGTATTGGCGGCAATGTGGAGTACTGGGAAAATGCAAGTGTTTGCAAATTGTGGGTACTCATAGCCTTAGACCAAGAACGTTTCCATGCAGGTTTGAACAAGACGTGCATCATGAATCTCGTCCTTGAAATTCATCAAACATGTTATGTGCAGTACTGTAACTCTAAATCTTCAGACACATGGCTGTGTGAGGTGATGATCAAACACAACTGTACGTTAAAGCAGGAAGATACGGTGCTCCCATCCGCAAAATCCAAACTCTAGGGACTGCACATAAACCCCTTCTGTCTGAAATTTTGAGTTCGGAGCTGAACCTCCAGGGTCGGGGCCGAATATATCAATTACCAGGGTTGTCGTGTCAATTGTCTGAAAAACGGAACAACACGAGTTTAGAAGAATATTAAAATACTTTCAGTAAAATTTAATTATTATTTTAATTATAATATATCCTAAATTTCTATTTAATTCTATTTATAAATATGAATTTAAGTCTGCCATGCTCACAAGGTACCATAACAACATTTTTTTATTATATTCTTAATAACTCCAAAATACGAAAAGATTAATGTGTCGTTGAATTGTTCCTTTCAAAAGCTATTCATATAGATCCAACTTTTCAAAAATTACATGAGTCTTAATTAATATGTTTGGATTTCTTTGTCTTTAATTAATATACTTTTTTTCTTGACTTTCAATTCTTAAAATAAATGGTGTGTATTTTATCTTAATTATTTTTATTCTGTTAAGTAGCCCCTAAAATGCTGTAAAAAAAATTCAACCCTATTTTTTTTCCTGTTTATCATTGGTTTATTTATATGATAAGTTAACAAAGTCACTATAATAAGGATAACATATAAAATAAAAAATTTAAGAAATTAAAAGTCGAGGAAAAAAATCTCTGAGCTACAAGAAAAAATCAAGCACATTTTGAAGAATAAAAACACATTAAAGTCGTTAAAGGCATAGTAATAGGCGTCAATGTTGTAACAGCTAAGAACATAATTGTAGTGAAATTGTCCAGAGGTTTTGTTTGATCTCCAATTCTCCACTTAGGAGTTGGTAAATAGCTACAACTATACAAGTATTTACATTACTACAACTAACCAGCATCAGATATACTTTCAAACTCGGATTTTCCTCCATAAACCAGTTTAACAGTACATAGTAATATCACGAAGAGGAATATGCTTGAGCTGCTTGTAAAATTTGTTTGACAGTAAATCAATGATAATAGTTCCAAAAGTTTTGATTAAACAAAAGTGTAACACTTTCAGCCACTTGGACAAGACCTGCAGCATATGTCTTTCATTTGAGAAAGTGAAATTTATGAGACCCCAGCAAGATTTTGTTTGAACTCCAAATGATGAGGAGGGTGCAGAAGGGGAATTGTTAGATGAACTTTCCATCAAGATCAAGAACAGTATCAAGTCCTCAACAGACTAATTTCACTGCAGAAAAAAATTCATTGGTCCTTCATCCTTGTGGTAAAAGGTTACAATTTGAGATTCTCAAGCATCCTCAAGAGAAAAATCTCTTGCTACATGGCTGTCTTCCTCCTCTTCATCATCTTCTTCATCATAATCAATGGAAGTAGGTTGTCCGTTAGGATCCACATTAATACCATTCCACTTTCTGACAAACTGTCCCCTCACACGAGGCCGCCTTTCTGCAAGCCGTTTTCTGTTGACATACCTAATTTTCTTATCAAAACAGCGTTCTTTCCTTTTCTGTCTAAACTTCATCAATGCTGCTTCTCTCCTATCAACCTTACTTAATTTTACTTCACATGAACTTGAACTTCCCAATGACGGCCAAGAATGAGTTGTAGAAATCTGACCAGGTTGTAAGCAAATGCTCATTGGATAATATGGGAAGGATGTCATCCCACTTGCATGAGGAGGAGGACATTGGGGAAGATGATTGTACTGTGCAATCACAGAAGAACCAGAATGACTTTGCAGGTCCTGGATATTCTTTTGATACATTTGTGCTGATGATGGCATCATAACATGATTAACAACTCCTGAAATATAATATGGATAAACATGTTGAGCAGGATCGGAACCATGCCTTCCATTTCTTGGATGCACTACTCCCCCAGAATGTTCTTCCCTGTAATGCTTTTGCTGAGAAACTTCCATCGAAGCAGGTGGAGTAGAAGATCTCTCAATAGAGAAAGAATCTTGTGAATGATTTTCAAACATTTCTCCATTTTCATGTGTTCTAAGGTCATTACCCTCCTGTTCACCACATGCTTGATTCACATCTTCCACCCTAACTTCTGTAGTATTATTGTCAACATGAGCACTCTCCTCAATATTGCTCTTCAGTGCTGTTGCTTTGACATAGGTGAAAAAGGCTGATGACTCTCCAATCTTCAATTCACTCTTCTTCGGACCAGATGAAAAATGTCCTGCAAAATTTTGGAAAATCAGAGAGACACCAGTAAAAATAACAAGGGTACGCACTTCAGCCAAACTTTATTCAACTTTATGATCCATTTTAAACCGTGGCCATTTTTGAAATTATAAATGTAGAAGGCAAAATATGATGTGCAAGTGAATACTACCAATATTAGTTATGTTGCGTGATGGATGCTGCATTGCAGTACCTATGTGAGTAATCATAAATAACAGTGAAGCATGAACAAATGTATTTATTTGATTTTCTTGAGAAATCGAATAGTAGATATACGGACCAAAATTGGCTATAAGAAGGGGCACAGGAAAATCTGAAGTTTTACAATAATGTGTCACTTTATGGCATTCAAAATATTGTCCTATACATTGTATTCAATGAACATAATGTGCAAAATTATTATATAATTTTGTATTTTGAAAAATAGTGGTTCAAGGAAAAGGATAAGTGACCTGTTCGGCGATCACTTATTCCAGGCACATCAGGTTGATATTCTGATACAAGAGCACTGGCAAGCTCCACCACAACATTGGTGGTTGCTGCAATACTAACCTGAAAAGATAAATACTTTACATATATTATTATCATGTAACTACATCTCTGATCTACAGTTATTAGCAGTAAATCAGATAGATCATACCTAAACGTCAGTAGCTGGCATAAAAAGATTTGCGCAATGCTATTTATACACCCATTTACAAATGCAAGGGCATATAAACACTTTTCTACATGCATCAATACATAATCAAATAGCTCTATACATAGTTGTGAATTATCTAGTCTTTAGTATATAAAAAAAGTGTTTTCCAAACTGTTATTAGTAACTTCCTTATAGTTCTATTTTGGGTTTTCAGCAATGCTATTTATTTAGGATACTAGTTAAGACTTACATCTAAACTGGTGTTTAAGATTTCAGTTAAAAATGCACTATGATTCATTTACATTAATCAATTTTCACCATACCAAAGACTTCTGTGGATTTAATTACAATTCAACTTTTATACTAACATCAGAATTAAATCCCTTCTCAGCGGGAAGGCAGTGAGAAACATAGATGTGGACCACCAATTAGGATTATCATAAATTTTTATTTAAATCTTGATTTATTTCAGTTTATCTTGTTTCTTTCTTCTTTCCTATCTTAATAAGACATTGGTCTTAGAATCCTTGTTTTATTTATTAGGATAACTTTTATATAAGATCCTATTAATGACGGATATCTTTATTTTTAGTTTATTGAATAGGATAACTGTTAGTTATGATACTATCGAGTAGGAAATTCTTTATATTAATTTTATCCATCAGGATAATGTTAGGATCATCTGTCTAGTTTCTTAAAGGGTAGACTTGATTGAAATTTCATCATTGAGAAACAGTTTTTAGAAAAAAACTTGTGTTAATTATGGAGGGTTTCTGTCAAGGACGAGTCTGCTTCTCACATTCATTAAGTCTGTGAATGTATCCTATGCAAAGGACCATAATAGATAGAAGCACACCAATATTAAAAAAAAAGAAATACTCTTGTAGGGTTGAAAAATTTGCAAAGTGAACTCAAAGTTGATTAGAGAAAAACACCATTTCTTATATAATCGATTCAATTTCAAGGTGACACAGAAGCTAATCAATTTCTAATTCTGTAAAACCCGTTACATTCTTTCTTTTATTGCTTAAATATTGTTTTCTAACATTTACCTCTTGTTCTTGTTGGATTGATACTACTGTCTCTGGATTAGTGCTTCTTTTGGACTTGTCATCTGTGTCATCAGAGAACAAGGTGGTACTGTTTGTATTGGCATCACTTGGATCTGATGGTATCAGTTCAAACTCACAATTTAAGATGTTGTTCTCCACAAGTCCAAGCTGTCAGAATAGAAATATCCATTTCAATTTCCAGTTGAGAAGATCTAAGTTGAACATTGGAAATTTAGTAAAAAAATCCTATGCAGTAGAGAAACGCAAAGTGTTTATTTATGACTAAAATCAAGTACTAAAGAAATAAAACTACATTTAAATTGTCTTTGAACTCTAATTCTAAGTGATGTGAGACTATTAGGTAACAAAAGAAATCGCTTAGTCTCTAAGCGATGTGGGACTATTGGATAACAGAAGATATCTTTTAATCTCTAAGCGATGTGGGACTATTTGGTAACAGAAGAAATCCCTTAGTCTCTAAACGATATGGAACTATTGGATATAGGAGAAAAACCCTTAGCCTAAGGGAACGAAAGTTTATTTGAATTGTTTTTGGTCTCTAATTTTAAGCTAAGTGGAATTATTGAATATAGGAAGAAAATGAATACAAGTTGAGATAATTAAATTTATTATTAATAGAAAAAAAAGCGGAAAATAAGAAAAAAAAATCCATAATCGTTTACTGCTCTCAAATTATATGCACAAATAACACTTCAGAACACCTATTTTTTTACCAACATAATCGATTATGTTGCATCTTCATCTATAAACCACTTGGGACTTTCTCTTGTTTTCTCACCCTCTCGGCAAAGACATCTAACGCACCATCCATCCGTGCTTTTATTTCCTCACTACTAATGCCAACGCAGCTCCATCCCGAAAATGGCTCCTCGTCTGTCCGTGCCAACGGTTGATCATTGGAAGCAAACGGAGGCTAAGAGCATGTTTGTGAGAATTTATTGCCATTATAGTCAGTTGAATGTAAATCCTTTGTGAATGTAGCATTCAGTTAAACATAAATTTGAAAATTGCACTATAGTAACAAAGATCCCGATTAAAGGTTATTACAATGAAAGTTAACAGCATGGAATAGAGATGTTTAAGGACAGGTGGAAAACCAATAATAATATGAATAAACACAAAATAAATAAGTTGGGAAATACATACCATGCGTCTCCTTCTCCACATGTGTGTCCACAAATTTAGTAGTTCATTTGTGCGTAAAGGCTTCACTAGGTAATCTGCTGCTCCAAGCCTCAAGCACTTTACGACAATGGATACCTCATCTTGTGCAGACATCACTTAATCCCCCCACCCAAAAAATTAAAATAAAAAACATTGATGAGAAACAGGATATAATTTGCCTAACATAAAGAGTGATAAAATTTACTTAAGGCTTTACTTATAACAGGGATTCGGCATAATTCTTTATCCCTTGCTATGTACTTCAACAACTTCATGCCTTTCTTTACCGGAAGGTCAACTTCAACTAGTATCATGTCTATATATTGCCCCTCCGCATTCAGTGCATCAATTACTTGCCTAGCTGATCTTACTGAAGTAACTGTTAAGCATAAAATATCCACACTAGTCATATTTTCAAAAGTTGCGGCAAGCAATTCTCTTGAACATGTTCAATTAAGACAAGCTTAAGAGAAGTAAATATTCCTCTAAGAATCATCTTGAACAAATGGATAAGGTTCACAAACGTTGAAGAGCAAAATAATTTGGATCGACCAGCGAACACAAATATTTGGACTAATTACACAAATTGATTTTCAAAATGAAAGCAAGTAACTCAATAATACATATAATATAACAATTCAAAATCACCCCCTTCATATTTCTGACATCACTAACCATTCTAGAAATGAAAATTTCAATTCATTTTTTTTTTTTTGACAAAACACTAGCAAACCGAGACATCTTTCCTATTGTGACTATATATCACCCTTAGTCAGAACAATAATTAGCACCAAAAGAAGAAAGTAAAAGGGGTTTAATTCATCATACCCTGATAAGAACACCTCAAAAGAAGAGTAAAAACCTCATCAGAACTCTTGGAATCGTTGTCACACAACAAAATCCTCACTTTGCTTCTGTCAATAAAGCCATCGCCACTCTTACTATTATTCCCACCACAGTTACTTGCTTTATTGTTCAAATTAATAAGTTCCTCGGTCTCAGTTTCAGCATCCATCGTAACCCCTCTTCCCTGTACTAGCAAAAACAACAACCCAACACTAAACCTCTACTCAAAATCAAATATTGCAACCACAACCCCAATCAAGACACATGATATTCAAAACCCATTTGTTCATATCTGCTGATCGTTGTAGCAGCAGCAAAATCCAAAGTCTAGGAGAGGAGGCGGCGCACGTTAGCAGTTCAGACCAAAAAAAGCTCAATTTTTTTCTGACCAAGTATATAGAAGAGATGAACCATGATAGTATTTTGTGCTTGGGAATGGGATTTTCAATCCGAGGAAGAAAAAAATATAGTAGATGGTGGTGTGAGCTAACGTGCGCGTGGTGAAGGGGGCGTAGGGTAGCAAAAAGGGTAGGGGTGACGTGGAAAGAATGGAGAGAAGAGAGCTGAAAAAGTGAAAAGGAAATAGATATGAGTGTGGATAGTTAGTTTGAGACAGAGAGAAAGCCACGTCACTCCCAAATCTCCCATATTTTATGCAGCCACAATCTCACCAAAATATCCCAAATCTTCGTATCTTTATTTTTCTTCTCTTTTTTCATACATAACCAGTTTCCATATTCACGCATTCCAACAAATGGTGTTTTGTTAAATGAGCCACAAATATACTTGCTTTATCAAGAATAAAATATGGAAAATATAGATGAACACCTCAGATACTAAATGATAATTAATGAGAAAAATAATGTAGGTATTAAAAGCGATATGATCTGGTAGAAAACAAGAAATTATATGTTGTTTAAATGTTTAATATAGAACATGTTCATGTATCATTCATCTTAGTAAAACTATTTTTAACTTTCAAGTTTATTTAAATGATTTATTTTATTTTACTTATTGCAACAGGTGCACACAAGGAGACATGATGAGTGAAGGCTTATTAAAAAAATACATTAAATAATAGTTAATTCAACTAACTATAAAAAATTGAATTAGTCTTATTATAAACTAAACTATTTTTAGTCCAATTGGTAAAGGCTAAACTATTAAAAGAATAATTCAGTACATTACTAGTGCGCTACTTGAACTATTAAAAGAGTTAAAACAAATTATTTATATGATCATTCATTATCCATGTTTGAAGTCACTTATCTTTGTAGTGAAATTTTCATATAACTTTTTTATTAACAAAGTTGAATATAAGTTGTAAAATTTGCTTGTTAGAAGTTGTTTCAATATTAAGAATGCATGTGAATATATTGATTTACATTAATTGTACTTTAAAAAAAGTAACAACACTTTTTATGAAGTTATGGTTAGACATTTATCTTTTATTCCGAGCGCTTGTTTCCTTCTATATTAAAAATTTGATATGTAGCTTAATTTATTAAATATAATTTGTCTATAAAAGATTGATGTTGTATATTGTTAATAAATGAATTCATATGTGTACTTGAGTCGAAAGAAATAAATGATAGATTCTTTTTGTCTCCTATTTTAGTGTGTAATGACAAGTTCATATAGTTATATTTATTTTAATTTCTGAAGAAAAAATAGTTCAATTAAAAAATGTATAGTGTAGTTAGTCAAACTAAAAAAAATTTCAAGTAGTCCAGTTCAACTTAATTGAACAATTTTTGTAACAGTTTATTTTGCACACAATTTTTCTAGTTCACTTCAATTTTTATATAAATTATTTTAGTTCAATTTATTAGCTTCTTAATTATTTTAGTTCAGAATGTGGTGTTGTGTTTGATTGAGCAACAAAGAATGATGTTTTCATAGACGATTGCAGTTTACCAGTGCATAGCCTGTATGGGCCAAACTACAGTGTGGCAATTTTGGGAGTTCATATGCCTAGATGTCATTCAGCTTTCCTACAAAAATATTTGTTCTCGTGTAATCAAATTGTTAGATTACAGTGTTTGGAGAGCCGATTGTGCATAGAATTACAATGTCAAACAACCTCAAATAGACAAAAAAAGAAAAAGAAATATGTTAGAAAAGATTTGGAGCAAAACTAATTCATTTTGAATTGTTTTACAACTTAGGCGGGTTTTTTTAAGAGTTATGATATTTTAGCCATAGCTTATTTTAGCCATATTGATGGAACACTACTCAAATGGACCAAAATAATACTCCAAATGTTTGAGTACAAAATCAAGTCATGTTAAGTTAGTTAGTAATTTAGACAAGTGTTCACGCCAAGAGTCATAGAATTACGACCGGAATATTCGTTCAGTTCTAGTTAATGTCAAACAACCATAAATGGACCCAAAAATTATGTTAGAAAGGTTTGACGGCAAAACCAGGTTATCTTAGGTTGATTTGTAACTTAGATGAGTTTTTATGTCAAGAGTGATAATTTTTTTCCGACGTATCTTAGCTATATTGATAAAAAATAATCACAAATTGACTGAAAATGATATTGGGAAGATTTGAGTGCAAAATCAAGTCATGTTGGTTAGTTTACAACTTAGATGAATTTCGTGCCAAAAGTCATAAAATTTTGACTATAACATTTTCCAGTCTTATTGATGGGAAACAACCACAAATGGACTTGGGAAGGTTTAGGAGCTAAACGAAGTCATCTTGAATTGATTTTCAATTTAGCTAGTTGTGAGGGTTTATGTGCCTAAAAGAGTAATGATAATTTGACCTCAAGGTTTCTTAGCTCTCTTTGATGTGAAACAACCACGAATGAACAAAAAAAATGATGTTGGAAAGGTTTGAGACAAAGGCAAAACCAAATTATCTTGTGTTTGTTTGTAACTTAAACAAATTTTCATGCCAAGAGCTATGAAATTGTAACCGGAATATTTTTAAGCTATATTAAATGGAAATAACCACAAGTAGTTCGAAAATGATGTTAGAAAAGTTTGGATACAAAATCATGTTATGTTTGGTTGGTTTGCAACTCAAGTGGGTTTTCCTGTTAAGAGTAATGAAATATTGACTAAGACATTTTTCAACAGTATTAATGAGAAACAACTAAAAATAGATTAAATTTTGTGTTAAGATGGTTTAAGTACAAAACCAAATCATCTTAGGTTAGTTTACAACTTGTTAATTTTGGTATGAAACAACCACAAATAAATACAAAAATGATATTGACAAGGTTTAGAGGCAAAATCAAAACATCTTATGTTGGTTTGGAACTTAGGCAGATTTATCCGAGAGTTGTAAAATTTTTACTGAAATATTTTTTAATCAAATTGATAGAAAACCACTACAACTAGACCGAAAATATATTGAGAAGGTTTAAGTGAAAAATCTAAGTTTATTTATAACTTAGACAAATTTTCATATAACATGATAAAATTTTGATCAAAATATTTTTCAATCATGTAATTAAAAAATAATCACAAATGAACTGCAAAATGATATTGAGATAGTTTGAGTACGAAACTAACTCATCTTATATTAGTGTGCAACTTAATTAGTTTTGGTGATTTCCATACCTAATATAATTATAAAATTTCAAACTTAAGGTTTCTTGGTTCTCTTTAATTTCAAAGACCGCAAATAAAACCAAAAATGTTGTTGAAAAGGTCTCATGGCAAAATAAATCATCTTAAATAAAAATAATTTCATAATTTCATAAATGTATTATTTGTTATCTTTTTTAAATTTATTGATTTTATCTGTTTTCTTTTACTCTATCATTTATTTTCCTTAATCCAACAATCTTGTTTTTCAGGTATACCCTTTAACCCACACGTGAACCACAAGATTTTAAATATAAATAAAAGATCATTTAAAGATGTAATATGTTTTACTTATATAATAATTACTCAATTTTAATAATAAATCCAAGGCCTGCACCTGTAAACCATTGAGTATGCTTCCTCACCCTAAAATTCACCCAGAAAAGGGGAAAAGGTCTACACCTATTAATAATAAATATTTTTTGGAAAATTGAAATAATATTAATCATTACTTTTTGGAAAAGGTACCTCTGGAAAGAAATTAATACTCATCTATTTTAAAAAAAGTTCATTTTTTGAATCAATAATCCCATATTTTTTTCTTAGTTATTTCTATTTTTTGCCACAGGAGAGGATATTCATCCAGTAACTTTAGAAAATTCAAAGGTGTGAACATCAGTGGAACTACAAACATGGAATGGAACCAACTTTACAGCATAACCAAATCTATCAACCTTGGCGTGTAATAATTAACCTGTACTTAAGTTTAAACTTCGTTCTATTTGCAATGAATGATCAATTTTTTTGCAACTAATTTAATCCCTGCATTCTGCTGATAGTCATACGGATCTAAGGAGAAGAAGGCATCAACAAATGTCCCAGGCATGAACAACGAACCAAGTTCTGCAGCATCAAATTTACTGAAGAGAAGTCTTTGCACTGCTCCAGAAGGTTCTTTCTGATATATTTCTGTGGCATAAATGGCAACGTCTGCGACTACTGCTGTAGGTATGCTGTAAAATAAATGTTACAGAAATCAGAGAAATTCTAATTGAGAGAAATTTTAATTGAGAGAAATCCTAATTGTTTTCCAATTAGGATCATCATACCAAAAGCTTTGATATTCTCCAAGTTATCCCTACTTCTTGATGTTAACAACTTAACGTTATCACTTCATTATCGATAAAAAGCATAAAAAACAAAAAGGGCTCCCCATTACCCCAGGCGCTAGGTCACAACGCTGTAACCTTACATTACAGCTACGCCAAGGTTCACTCTCAGAGCACAAAAACAATAAAAGCATAATCTAATGAGTTAACCAGGAAAAGGGACACAATATTGGAGAAATCTTTCTAGGATGCTTCAAACTGCATCTGACACGGTGGTCACATTAAACTGAATGCATGGTTTTGATAATAGTGTTATCCACCATTATACATGTGAAGTGGGGTATTCATTTATTTTGATAAAATAAAGTAACAAGGTCAAGAACTTACTGCAATCTGACAGTAGGATAGTTGAAGAAACCTTCTTTCCTAACGACAGCAGACCTCCAATCAGAGATGCTACCAGAATCCACTGTTAACTTCTGAGCAACGCGGTCACATGCATCAAGAACATTACATAGACTGGGTGATGGATCAACCACAAAACTCAATCGCGGCCGGCCAGCATTATCAGAAAACCTTGTGCTTATTCCAAACCGCACTTTCAAATCAGTACAGTGAAGTTGAAATGGGAAACCCTCATGCAGTAATTCTATCCTTTGACTGTTAAAAGATGGAACAAGAGATGCATCAATAGAAGGGACACATATTCCATCAGGTTCTAAAACAAGAATAGAGCTGCTGCAAGGCTGAAACATAGAAGACGAGGAAGCCAAATCAGGTGACTCTTGCATGGGTTTTTCCACCGTGGAAACATCTGACTTAATGGGTTCTCTATTTATTTCTTCCTCCAGAACACTCAAATTAAAAGGATCCGACTGAACTATATTAGGATCTGCAATATTAAGGGCATCCCCTGTTGGGCCGCTCATTGCAAAAGAAATTATAGGATGATTTTTGTCTTTGGATTCAACATCAGGAGATTGTAATACAGAACCCTTATTAATATTTAATAAGCCCCCCTGTGATGGAGATTTCCCATTACTTCGGCTTCTTGTTGTAGCATTTGGTGAAACCCAACTGTTTGCAGTGAATACATCCGGGAGACTTGACTCCTGTAAGGACAGAGATTATCATTATTTTTATGAAAGGTTCTCAACTAATGATGCAAAATACATCACAATATCAGGCACAAAAGCTTCAAAATTCATATATACAAAAGATTATATAGAATAAGAAAAACATTTCTTAAAACGCCTTCTTGATTCATAAGGCAGTGCAAGTAGTAAGGTCCCACAATCAAACATTTTCTAAGGATATATCCATTCCAAGAGTTATACTCAGGTTATATGTCTAAAACTTGTGTCTAATAAGAACTTTTTATTGAAGTATGCTGACATGGTATAAAATTTAAAATGTTGTGTTTTAAATAAAACTTTGGATCATAAGAATAAAAAAACATAATTTTGTCTTAAAAAACGTTTATTTTTTGCCAATAAATAATCAAATAAAAAATTAATTAAAGTGAGTCTTATAAGACCCTTGCACTAGAGTAAAAGTTGTAAGGAGGTAGTAAGAGCAATATAGCATAGTGAGACCCGTAAAAGGTAAATTAAAACCTCATATAATGTCTCTCAGAATAGAAATGGCTTAAGTATCTAGGGAAGCTGCACAGTAAAACCTGATTCCATCCATATGAAGGGCACGTGGTAGGGTAATCTTGCCTATGTAAATTGTAGATTAACGATAGATTCTATACCCCTGTCCCCAAATTTTAACGAATGTGACCATTTGATGTATATGAATATTTTGTGGATACTGTACAGTGATTAAACTATGTTAAAAGAAGCCACAAAATGCATCCAGGTATTTAAAGAATTATAATTTAAGAAGTAGATAAGAAAAAAACCAAGGCAAAGAATCATCACTGATAAACCAAGGAAAAAAAAAATAACATGATCAAAGTGTGCAAAACCGTGCTAGCCAAGTTCTATTAGCATCTATAACCTACTACAAAAGAAATGTCATAATACCAAAATGAGAAAAACCGCTACTAAATTCTAACGACATGCTTTACGTCAAGAAACTCAAGTAACCACGACCTTTTACTTGATGACATGAATCAAAGACCTGATGAACTGAACTGATATAAAGTTAAGAAATAATTTGGTTCTCCCTTCTTAGGTACGCTCTGAAAAACCTTAACTATAACAAAAATTGTTGTTCCATCAACAACTGAACTGTGTTGCCAAACAAAAACAAGACTTTGAAGTGCAAATTACCAAGAATAGAACAGTTGCACAGTATTTGAGGACTTCAAGATTCATCCGAACATCATCTAAGCTCCTGCACTCCAGAAACAGCAGATATCAGAAAAGATAAAGTCAATACATTGAGAAGTTGGCATACGAAAACATTTCACTAGCAAGTTACCTATGTGTCTGGCGTCCGAGTCCAAAATAAGTAGCAAGAGTAGCCATCTGCGTGAACGTTTAGTTACATAAAATCATATCATAAAACTTAAACAACCAGCTGAAAGGAGTAAGTTTAAAAGGTAGAACGCAAAGAAAGAAATACATGAAAGGAACGATGACATGTTAACATTATTATATTTATAAATTATATAATACCTTCATGTCACCGGCTCTTCTTCCAAACTTTTGAGTCAACAAAACCAGAGAGTCAACAGTCCCCTTAGGTTCAGGTGGCGGCTGATTAATCGCAGCAAAAGCATCTCTAACCCGAACACAGTCGAACCTTATGATATTATGACCCGCCCAAATCCTCCCTACACAAAATTCACCACTTACAAACATCAAAACGCAACCATAGCAACAATTTCAGCAGAGAGGCGAAGAGACAAAACAAAACATACCGTGAAGAAGGTCGTAGACCTGGTGAGCAATGTCGGCGAAAGTGGGCGAGGTGGCGACGGCGTTGGCGGTGATGCCATTGCAGCGCTCGGACAAGGGGGAGATGACGGAGAGGTCGACGGGTCGGACGAGAGTGGAATAGTTGCGGAGCTCCGTGAGCGTCCTGGGGCAAACCAAAATGGCTCCGAATTCGAGAATGGCAAAACCCTGGCCTGTTCGAGTGGGAACGCTGGTCTCCACATCGAAGAACACTATCTCCGATCGGTCTTCAACGGGAGGACCCATTCACAAAGAATTCAACCGACCGAACAGTGTTGTAATTTGAAACGATAATTCAGGATTGTTTGTTAGATTATAGTTAAAATGAGGTTATATAGTGAAGGGGTGGTGATTGGGCTGGCATAGGCCCATCGGTTGAGGTTATTACTAACCCACCCATGAGGTTGAATGGCGGTGCAGTCTTGGAATATCTTTTCCAGCACTGTAACCCAAAACACCAAGCAATGAATAGTTTTGTGCCTGTGGAATCCACCTCATGGAGAGTTAGTTACTTATTAGTTATGCTTTTCTTCTTCCAATAATTTTATGGATGTAGAATTGGGTATCAACACAACCAACCATATCACCTTGCCTTCCAACATCATTGGAATTTCTCACATAATAATGACATCCTTAAATGATCCCACAAACCTTCAGTGAATAGTGTTTCATTGTTAAGTGCAATCTTCTCCTTCATCACATCTATTGCCAATAGATCTACCAATTTTCAAGTAACTATAACACTATGGTCTCTTAGTTTCCTATACAGTTCTGCACTTTCTAAAGATTTTTAGACTGCTTCTTCCTTCCTGCACCTCCGTAATAATATCTTCCTCTTCCTGCACCTCCATAATTTTTAATATTCCAAAATTTAGACATAAGTGAAAAACATAAATATTATTAGTATTAGAACATAAATTATGAATGGTAAAACTTAGAACATGAATTATGGATCGTAAAATCATTAAGTAATATATACTTATAGATTATACAATAAATAAGATTTGAAATAAAGAATTCATAAGTTACGAATGATATAATAGGTAAATAATTTAAAAATCATAAAAATTTATGAATTATACAATCTGTAATAATAATGATGATATAATATGTAAATAATTTAAAAATCGTAGAAACTTATAGATTATTCAATCCGTAATAATAATGATATATGAAAAAATATTATGAATTATAAAAATCTTGAATGACTTAAGAATTATATAATCCGAATGACTTATGGTTTTTACAATCGATAAATGAATACGAATGAAGGATGTAATTGATTTAAAATATATTTTTAAAGGATAAAATTATATTTTAAAATTACTTTTGTCCTGTCGTGAGAACAGGTGAATTTTTTGTCATCCCAGCAAGAATTCAGCATCATTTTCAAAGACACAGCACGAGAGAAGGAAACTTGTAGCGAAGTCATAAGCATTCCTCCTCAGATTGTTTGTTTAATCAGAGTGATGGCATAGTATCACCATGGGTAGCTAGCACCGGCACTAGCACCAGCCTTCTGAAAAGAAGCTAACAGATATAATTGTAGAGCTAGAATGCACAAAGCAAAAAATCATGTTCTTCTTACACGTCCTACACTTCAATGTCCAAGAAAACATTTATCTCTGATCTATAGCCTTCCTGATTGGCTTGCTTCGTGACATCATACAGGATTTCATAGACAAAATGTGAATGCTTATGAGTCATGTCGCCCGAGACAAAATTATGGACAACTCCATTAATTTGGATCCAACTTCTGCCTGGAGGCTTTTTCACACCCATCTCAATCATTTTCTGCCTCACTGTAATGACATCCTGCCACCTTTGACCAAAAGCATATATGTTTGACAAAAGCACAAGATAGCCTGCAGCTTGATCAACGCTGAGCTCGGGTACTAACTTGTTTTCCACTTCTGATGCTAGATCTGAATTCCTGTGAATATGACAACCACCAAGAAGGGCACCCCAAAGGGCATCATTAGGCTTGAAAGGCATAGTTTCAATTAGTCCACGTGCTTCATCTAAGAATCCAGCACGGCTTAACAGATCAACCATGCATCCATAGTGTTCAATCCTGGGGTTGATTCCCCAAGTATGCTTCATGGATGCAAAAATTTGGCGTCCTTCGTCCACAAACCCTGCATGGCTACAAGCACAAAGAACTCCGATGAAGGTTATTTCATCAGGACTTGCTCCATTTACTCCCACACCGTCACTAAGCATAGTTTTAAACAGATCAAGGGCTTCCTTCCCCAGTCCCTGTTTCGCAAAAGCCATGATCATGCTAGTCCAAGACACGGTGCTTTTCCAAGGCATCTTGACAAACACTTGATAAGCTTCATGAATGATTCCGCAACTGGCATACATATGTATGAGAGCATTTCTCAAGCGCACTGAGGGTTGCTGGTTCCTGGCAACAAACCGCTGTTGAACATACCAATGGATCCATCTTCCCAACTTCAGATCCCCTAATTCAGCACACGCAGACAAAGCCGCCACCAATGCCACCTGATCCAATTCCACACCTGCCCTCCTCATCTCACCAAACAACAACAAAGCCTGTCTGCACTTCCCATTCTGAGCACACCCAGCAACCATGGTGGTCCAAGACACAACATTCCTACACGGCATCGCGTCAAAAACCCTCATAGCCCCATCAAAATCGCCACACCTGACATACCCAGCAAGTATAGAATTCCAGCTAACAACACTTCTCTCCGCCATATCATCAAACACATGGCGCGCCCGCTGAACGCCATCACGCCTCGCATAGAAATTGATCAAACTTGTGTCCACAAAGACATTGGAGCAATACCCTTTTACCAAAACCGTGGCATGAAGCTGTTCCCCTTCTTTTTCCAACCCACCTCGCGCACATGCACTCAGGAGAGACGAGTACGTGAACCCATCAGGCAGAGCCTCAGCAGACAGCATGTGGGCGTAGCATTGGATCGATTTCCAAGGCATGTGGCTGCGGGCGTAGCCTCTGATGACGTGGTTCCAAACGGTGGTTGTTGGGTTGTCCATTTTGGCGAAAAGGTGGTGGGCATGTCGGAGATGGCCAGAGGCAATATAGAAGGAGAGAAGCTTGGCGATGAGGATGTTCTTGTGAGAGAGACCATTAAGAAGTATTTGAGTGTGAATTTGAATGAGGGAATTTACACTGTTGCAGTTCTGTAATAGCAACAACAAGTGCTCTTGAACAACTCTTTTGCCGTTTGCAGAAACACTGCCTTTGATCAACATGGAACCTCAACAAATCATCAACGCCTTCTAAACCAAGTCTTTCATCTTCTTCTTCTTATTTCCCCAAGCCATCTTTTATTTTACTTTTAAGTGATGGTGTTTTCAAATGATAGAAATTTAATTTAGAAATAGAGATAAAAAGTATATTAAAAATAAGTGATTAATAATATCAAGTATATAATAGTAATAAAAGAAATTTAATTTGAGATGGTTAAGAAGTTATCAATGTGTAATATATTTCTGTCATATATGCAACTGGATGATTTATCTCAATTCCTATATTTTTCAATGATTGATTTTACCTAAAAAAATTCTAACTTGCTTTTAAGAAGTCTGATCTATAAATAGATCACATTAGTAAAAATATAAATTAATAAACATAAACTTACATCTCACCTACATCTTTAAATCTATAAATGTAAAATATAAAAAGGAAATAAAATCAAATACTTAAAGGAATAAAAAACCTACTCAATTTATATTAATTTGTTGACCATGTAGTGATTATAAAAAAGATGATAAGCTGTTGTACAAAATTAAAGCGAAATAAATAAAAAAAACTCACCCACCAATCAACTACTTACATGATGTTGACAAGACCATGCCTAACATATGTTTCTATGACCATTTATCACTTTGTTTGATTAACTATTAAAAAGTCAACAAAATTTACAAATGTCACCATCTTCATAGAATCATCTCATTAATTACAAACATTGGTTACAACATTGGTTACAGAAGTTTACTTAATCACTAAAAACACGAAGATATGATGTGAGGAGGAATGTTTTCTCACGGACAAGAAAAATATTTTCTTAAAAGGGAATTATTATTATTTCTATAAATGCTAAAACTAAATTAGGGTGTGCTTAGAACTGTTGTAAAACTAGATTATTTAAAAAATTGATTATATGTATAAGTGATTATTGTTGTGATCATAATTATTTTTGTTTAAACTAGTTTGTTAGAAAGAATCAAAGATATAGTTAATATTGTTTCCATATGAAATCAATTTTTATATAAGAAAGTATATGTGAAGTTAGAAAAGGGAAAAAGTTGCTGAAAAGTAATTATAAGTTATAATGAAAGAAAAAAAAACTTATTTTTTATTTTTTTAAATTAACTATTATCCTAAGTACTCAACTTAGAGCATGTTTGGGAATTGGGATAGCTGAAATCTTAGAGAGAAAGACAAGATAGGTTGTATTTTCGACTGAAATTTATAGAATGTTCCCTTTCTAAAAAAGGTAGTGCTTATTTTTTTGCATTTAAGAGCTTGTAATTTATGATTATTTCTTAATAGATTTGCATAAATTAAGATATTTTTTATACAACAAAATTAATTACGGTGAATGAATTTTCAATAAACTTATCCAAATAAAAAATGTTTTGGATTATACTTAATTATTAAAATAATATATATTTTACAACTATCCATCCACCTATTGATTGTTTTAATCCTAAAAACAATTTAAATGTTACGACTATTCCACACATCCCTTAATTTTACAAATTACATTTATTTTAAGATTTAGTATTCCAAATATTCTCATAATTTATCGATCTATATATCTGGTGTCCTTTTATAAAAAATACACTGTGGCTTCATGCAAATCTTCACAATGTTATTTCAAAAAGTAAAACAGACTCTATATTTGAAATTATAAGAAAATATGATACTTATCATGCAAATTGATAGAAGAGTTTGGAATTATTCCTTATAAAATATTTATTTATCTCCGATTAATTGTCATTTTAAGATATATTAATTATTTTTTAAATAGAGTTTTCATACTTATTATTATTTGAACCCAAAAGGTCTCATGACATTAATTAGTCCTCCTTTTATAGTGTAGCTAACTGCAAATGTTACAACAGATTATTTGACCACATTGAGAATGTGATTATAACTATCTACCCGTGTAACATCAACATTAACATTTAGGTAAACCAATTTTTGCATCTATATGAAATTAAATTCATTTATATTAAAACACTTTTCCACCCCTTCTTTTCTTTAATTTAACCTTACAACTCTTGCTCTTATTATTTTAATAATATTAAATTATTTTTTATTATATCCTTTATTATTAAAATAAGAGTTGGATACAAGTTTTAGGACTTCAAAATATATTTTTGTAAGATAATATTTTTACGGTGGAGAAAATGAAAATTTAAATTCTTAACCTTTTACATTTATAAATATTAAAATATGAATTTTTTATTTATTTTAATCTATCACTTTAAAAAATGATGTGAATGCGAGTTTGATTATTTCATCTTTAAAAATTTTAAAAGTAAACATACATCCTAGTCTTTATTCTATATCTAACATATGAAAATATTTTATTGTTTTATCATTGTCTCGATGCAGTACATTTGGATCCACTATTTTATTATTTTAAATAATAATTATCTTATAAAAAATAAAAACATAATAAAAAGATATAATATTATCAAGTATTTAATGTTAAAAATATACACATATTATTTTTCTTTAATGTCAATCAAATATTAAAAAAAATATAATAATATAAATATGTAATAAGTGTATTAAATAACAATTGGATAAAAGTAAAATAATTATAAAAAAAATAAAAATTATGAAATGTGTGATTTAAATTAAATTATGAAATTACGGATTAAAAAAAGTTAACTTTTAAAGTTATGTACTAAATTACAAATATTTTAATAATTTAAATATAAATTATTATTGTCATAGCATGAATATATATCCTATCTTTATACATAATTTAAATAATTAAATATTATCTATACTCATACTAATACCTAATTAATGCCCAATTAGTACAATATTTTCATCAAAAAATCAAAACGAGCTTAGATAATACTACGAATAGTTTAGATAATACTACAAATAGTTTATTTTTCGTCCCTGATTATTTTCTATGTTTTGTTCTAAATTGGATTTTAATTTTGTTAAAGAAATTATTAATAATTAGAAATAGTATTATGAAAAATATGTTTAGTATGAATATTTTTTATAAGATAATTCTTAATTTAAAACTATTATTTATTATGAATGCTAAGTTGGATCGGATTTATTAATGGATGAAATGTTTATTTAGAAGAATAAAGAAAGTGAATTTTATCTTCAAGGGGCAAAATAGTTAATGAGTGATAATAAATGGAGTTGAAGAAAAAAAAAATAAACCTAAGATTTCATAAACATTATATCAACTACCTTGATTAGAGTTATACTGCTGTAAAACTCTGGATACTGTATACAGGATAATTTTTGTTAACAATATAAATTCAACTATCACTATTTTTATTTATGATTGACTTTTAAAAGATTATTAATTATTTTTATTTTTTAATCATAATATTAAATCTATGACGTTAGTTGGGGTCACCAAACTCAATTATTTTGAGATAAATATATCACTTACCTCTCATATTCATTAATTATCAACAATACACAAAATAATAGAATAAATATGTATTTTCTCTTTATATAAGATACTTCTAACATAATCATATAGTGTAATAAAATAATGAATTTAATTAAATTTTAAGAATATTACCAATATACTAAATTAACCTTTATCATTAACTATTTTAATTTTTTTTAGCATTTATTAATACAAAACACAACAAAATTCATAATATTGAATGGGAATAGGTAAGAAAAATAAAATTGAAATTACAAAAATCATTAACATTTTTTAAAATACGCATTATAATAAAATTCAAGTGAAGCTGCATATATTCAATAAAAGTTGCTTACAATAGTTACTTATAAATAAAAAATATATTATTTTACTGCACACACACACACATAT
>Ga0209489_100798_pt1 | contig 62631 bp, 29 predicted proteins | sample SiratrowhiteBW_FD_187527 | JGI IMG/M metagenome (GOLD analysis project Ga0209489, IMG submission 187527) | Root nodule microbial communities of legume samples collected from California, USA - Siratro white BW (SPAdes) (version 2) | ecosystem: Host-associated > Plants > Roots > Nodule | place... | reverse complement strand
AAAAAAAAAAACAAAAAAAAAAATTAAGAAAAAAAAACAAGAATCAAGAATAAAAGTTAAATATTTTAAAAAACAAAATTTAAAAGGAGAACATTAGAAAAGATAAATTCAAATCCAAGTAAACAAAAACGAATTCGAGAAAAAGATCAAAATTAAAAAGATTAAAAAAAATATAATTCAAACAGAATTAAATTTAAAAATAAATAAATAAAATGATTAAAGATTTAAGAAAAGAATAAAAAAATAAAATTAAGAGAAAAAAAAATAAAGAACAAAACAATTTAAAAAGAAAATGTCTTATAAAGAAAAGGTCAAGAACATAATAATTCAAAAAAAATTAAAAAAAAGATGATTGAAGAAAAAAAATTAAAAAAATAATAATTTAAGATAATTAAAAATTCTCTAAAAGAAAAATAAGACCAGACTAAAAGAACATTCAAAAAATTTAAGAAGAAAAAATTAAAAGAAAAACATGAAAAAGTTCAAAAAGAACCATTAAAGAACAAGAAAATTAAAAAGATAAGATTAAAAAAATCAAGATTGCAAGAAGAATTCAGCGAACATGAATGTTGAAATCAAATCGTGAGCGAAAGAAGGAGAAGAGGAGTGAACCTGCGAAACGGAAATTCCTGATTGAAACTTTTGAGCGTAGTGAGAATGCGACTTCCAGGAATTGTGGGTGACGAAGGCGAGCTTCTTGCACTTGGAGCGAAGCATTTCGAGAGTGAGAAGTGGAAACAGATGGGATTGAAAAGTAGGTGAGAAGAATACGAACCGTCCAATCGAAGAGAAAAGCTTCCACGGAGTCGAAGAGGACTCTGAAATTGTTTGGTGACAGAGGTTGGGAACTCATTGCAGAAGAAGAAGATGGTGAATGAAAAAGGTGTTTTTCTTCGTCTCAATGCCAACAACAATGACATGTCTCTCGGATAATAGTCCAAATGGAAAAATAACTAGTACTTCTACCTTATACAACTAATATAATATATTTATTATATAAAATTTAATTTTATAAAAATAGAAGAATTTAAATAAAAACAAATAATATGTATAATAAATATGAAACTTTATCCTTATACAACTTTGGAAGAATAATGGGACAGTATTAAAAACTATAATAAATTTTTACAAAGTAACGACCTAACATGACTTTACAACTTTAAAACAAGAACAAAATTTTCATAAAAAATAGATCAAATATATAAGAATTCAAGAAAAAAAATCAAGAAAGAAATAATTGAAGAAGAAGAATTAAAAAAAATTTAAGAAAAACAATTTAATATAATTAAAGATTCAATAAAAACAATAAGACAAGAATAAAAGAACACAATTCAAATAATTGAAAAAGAGAAAATTAAAAAAAAGATAAAAAAGTTCAAGAAGAAGAATTCAAGAATAAGAAGATTGAAAAACGCAATATTAAAAAAGATTAATAAGAATAATTAAAATAATTTAAGAGAAAGAATATAAAAAGATTATTAAAAATTCAAAAAGATAAAGAATTTACAAGAAGATTTAAGAAGAGAAGATTCATAAAGAAAAAAAAAGAAGATTAAAAAAAAATAAGAATCAACTAAACAAAATTAAAAAAGAAATGAAAAGGTTCAAGAAAAATAATTAAGGAACAAGAAGATTGAAAAAGAAAAAATTAAAAAAAATCTAGAAGAATAATTAAAAAAATTTAAGAGAATGAATCCAAGAAAATGATTAAAGATTCAAGAAAATAAAAATTCACAATAAAATTTAAGAAAAGAAGAGTCACGAAGAAGAAATAAAAGAATAAAAAAAAATCAAGAAGACAAGATTCAAAAAGAAAATATAAATATTTTAGAACATACAATTTAAAATTACAAGATTAGAAAAAATAAATTCAAAAACAAGAAAATAAAAGAATTCAAGAAGAAGTTTAAAATTAAAAATATTCAAAAAAAATATAATTCAAAAAGAACTAGAAATTTTTTGAAAAATAATTCAATAAAATGATTAAAGATTTGAAGAGAGAATAAAAGGACAAGATTAAGAAGAAAAAAATTAAAGAATAAAACTATTTTAAAAAAAACATAAAGAAAAGATCAAGAATATAAAAATTCAAAAAAAAAATCAAGAAAGAGACGATTGAAGAAAAAATAATAAAAAAATTTAAGAAAAATAATTCATGATAACTAAAGATTAAATAAAAAAATAAAATTGAAAAAGACAATATTTAAAAAAATAAAGAAGAATAATTAAGAAAATTTAAGAAAAAAATTAAAAAAATAATTAAAGATTCAAAAAGATTTGAGAAGAAAAGATTCATAAAAAAAATCAAAAAAATGAAGATTTAAGAAAAAATAAGAAAACTTTTCGATAAAAAAATATAATATTTTAGAAAAAGAAAATTTAAGAAGACGAGATTAGAAAAAATAAATTCAAAAACAAGAAAAAAAATTCAAAGAAAAGAAGTTAAAAATTAAAAAAGATTCAAGAAAAATATAATTCAAAAAAGAATTAGAAAAATTGAAAAAAAAATCATAAGAAGAGTAAAAGATTTTAGAAGAGGATAAAAAGATAAGATTAAGGAAAAAAAATTAAAGAATAAAATCATTTAAAAAAAAGGTTTAAGAAAGAAAAGATCAAAAACATAAAAATTCAAGAAAAAAAATTAAAAATTTTAAGAAAAATAATTTAAGATAACTAAAGATCCAATAAAAAAAATAAGACAAGAAAAAAAAGAACATTATTCAAAAAAAATTCAAGAAGAAAAAATTAAAAAAAAACGAAAAAAAATTCCAGAAGAAGAATTAAAAAATAAAAAAGTTAAAAAAAGACAAGATTGAAAAAATTAAGAAAAATGATTAAAAGAATTTTAAAAAAAGAATTCAATAAGATGTTTAAAAATTAAAAAAATGAAAATTCTTAAAAAGGTTTTAAAAAAGAAGATTCATAAAAAAAATTTAAAAAAAATTCAAGAAAAATAAAAATGAAGTAAACCATATTCAATAAAAAAATATAAAAATTTTAAGAAAAAAATTTAAAAAGACAAGATTAAAAAAATAAATTGAAAACAAAAAAAATTCAAGAAGAAGTTCAAAATTAAAAGAATTCAAACTACCTTACTTCAATTCCTAATCAATGTAGGATTGTGTGTAGCACACAGTAGCAACAGTAACATTCTCTAATAATAACGCGGAAAGATATTAAATAAAGCAACTATGGCAAACGACGAATAACTCGTCCTGCGAAACGCAAAGAGAACAAGATTGCAAGAAGAATTGAGCGAACATGAAAGTTGAAATGGTAAGCGAAAGAAGAAGAAGAGGAGTGAACCTGCGAAACGGAAATTCTTACGCTCAAAAGTATGAATGGTTATAAAGTGACAGACAACACCATTGATGATCATACGCAGAGCTTCACTTAACGTTGTTCGTTATTCTGATACCTTATTGAGGGAACTCAAAAACAAAGCAGCATCCGGTGACTCTCGTCGTAAGTATGCTACGGATAATGACACAACTACGAATTAAACAACAAGAAGATTGAAAAAGACAAAATTAAAAAAAAAAAAAAAAAAAAAAAAAAAAAAAAAAAAAAAAAAAAAAAAAAAAAAAAAAAAAAAGCAATGGACAAAAGAGATGGGACAGAGATTGAATATTCTGTGGATAAAAGTGAAGACGAAGAAGAGCATAAAAGGAGGCATACGGAGGCAAAGAAAGACTTGATAAAAGAACCCAGCAGGTTGTATGTGGAAGCGAAGGACTTAAAAAAAGAGACAATACAAGAAAGTGAAGATATCCAAGAAGCAATACTCAGAAGAGAAGGAAAAAATAATGAACATTTTGGGGATAAGCTTCGTGAAAAACCCAAAAGTATGCATATGGAAGCAAAGAAGAACGTAGTAAAAGAGAAAATGTAAGAAACAGAAGGTGTCAAAGAAGCAATAGTCAAAAGAAAAGAAGAGATTGGAAATTTTACTGATAAGGATGAAGGTGAAGAACCCTCAAACATCCTCAAACATGCTTATGAATGCCAAAAAAAAGTCAACAAAAGAAACAAAGCAACTGAACATTTTGTTGATAAGGGTGAACCCAAAAGCATGCATGTGGAAGCAAAGGACTTAACAACAAAGACTATCCAAGAAAGTGAACATGTCAGAGAAGCAATGATCAAAAGAGAAGCCAAGGGTTGTGAATATTTTGTCGATAAGGGTGAAGAATCCAAAAGGATGCATATTGAACTAAAGAAGGACATATCACGAGACAATACAAGAACCAGAAGCTGTAAAAGAGGCAATGATCAAAAGAAAAGGTAAAGAGATTGAAAATTTTGCTGATAAGGAGGAAGGCGAAGAACACAAAAAGGTGATAATGAAAGCAAAGAAAGTGTCAACAAAAGACAAAGAAGCTATGGTCAAATGGAAAAGCTTGCGTATGGAAGTAAAGAAGGACCTAACAGTAGAGACCATACAAGAAAGAGAAGACGTCAAAGAAGCAATTGTCAAAGGAGAAGGCAAAGATTATGAATATTTTGTGGATAAAGGTGTAAGTGAACCCAAAGGAATGCATATAGAACCAAAGAAGGACGTAGCAAAAGAGAAATTGCACGAAATAGAAGGTTTCAAATAAGCAATGGTCAATGAATATTTTGTGGATAAAGGATTAGGAGTGGGAATATCAATAAACCCGGACAATACATGAGCATAGAATTAATAGGAGATTGCAAAGACTAATCTTTTTCAGAGATTGTTATGGCAAGCATAATCAAGAACGTTTACCGTGGATACATTCAGAAGAATATTATTCGAAGGAAAAGCAGAAAATTAATATAACAAAATTGGAGAGCAAAACAAACTAAACGGAGGGCTAGGAAATTATAAAAAGAATAATTTGAAAGGAACAAAGTGGGCAACAAACTTCAAAAGTTTGCAACTAAATGCAAGACATGAAAGTCCATTTGATTACTGACCTTCTCTTGCTCTGGAGTGTACATCTGCTTACCCTTTCGTTCCCAGCTAAGATATGCTTGAATCTGCACAAGGTCTTCAGGAACTGAAACTTCTTGAGATAGCTTATTTTTAATGTGAAAGTTCTCACCATTATTTTTAAACCTACGTTTAAAAAAAAGTAAAAATAACTATGTTTAGGTTACAATGAAACTATTACTCAATAAAGGCGATAAAGAAAGACTTGATGAATATTTTATCAAGAAAGACTTGATAAAAGAGACTGAATATTTCGTGGATAAGGGTGAAGATAAAGAACAAACACGCATGTACGTGGAAGCAAAGAAGGACTTAACAACAAAGACTACACAAGAAAGTGAAGATGTCATAGAAGCAATGGCCAAAAGAGAAGGCAAAGGTTGTGGAAATTTTGTGAGTACGGGTGAAAGTAAAGAACCCAAAAGGATACATATGGAACCAAAGAAGGATATAACAAAAGAGACAATGCCAAAAACAGGTGTAAAAGAGGCAACGGTCAAAACAAGAGACAACGAGATTGGAAATTTTGCTGACAAGTGTGAAGGTGAAGAACACATAATTATACTTATTAAAGACAAGAAAGAGTTACCAAAAGGACCAAAGAAAGAAAGAGAAATTTTCAAAAAAGCTATGGTCAAAAAGAAAGGCAAAGAAACTGAATATTTTGGGGATAAGGGTGAAGATGTAGAACCAATAAACATGTATGTGGAAGCAGAGAAGGACTTAACATCAAAGACCATACAAGAAGGTGAAGATGTGAAAGAAGCAGTGATCGAAACAGAAGGCAAAGGTTATGAATATTTTGTGGATAAGGGTGAGAGTGAAGAACTCAAAATGACGAATATGGAAGCAAAGAAGAACATTGGAAAAGAGTCAATGCAGGAAACAAAAGGTGCAAAAGAAGCAATGGCTAAAAGAAAAGGCAAAGAGATTGGAAGTTTTGCCAAGGGTGAAGGTAAAGAGACAAAAAAAGGTTGATATGGAAGCAAAGAAGGACTTAACAACAGTGACCGTGCAGGAAAGGCAATGAAAACAAATGCTTTTTGGATGAGATTGAAGGTGAAGAAGCCAGCAGGATGTATATGGAAACAAATAAGGATTTTAGAGAAGAGACATTGAATGTTTTGGCTAACAAAGGCAAAGGGGTGTCGGTCCACCGTAAAAGTTTATACTTATAGCAAAGGTTTGAGGTGGCCTATTCCTATTAATTTTATTTATTTTTTCTTCATCTCCTCTTAGTGTATTTATTCTTGATATTTTAATTTATCTAATATTTTATTAATTTCTTTTAAGGTAGAATTTGCTTCTCTACTTATTTTTAATTTTTTTAATTTTTTTTCAAAAAATTTAAACATTTTTATTAGATATTTTTTCATTTGTTCTTGTTTTGCTAGTTTTGAACCCCAACCAAAACAACAAATCAAAAAATTGGGAAAATATCTAATAAAATCGTTTAAATTTTTTGACCAGAAATTAAAAAATTTAAAAATAAGTAGAGATGCAAACTCTGCCTTGGAAGAAATTAATAAAAAATTAGATAAATTAAACATATCAAAAATAAATACACTAATATTTTTATATTTATTTCTCTTTTATATTTAAGAAGACAATATTAGAAAAGATAAATTCAAAAACAAGAAAAAAATCAAAAAGAAGAAGTTCAAAATTAAAAAAAATATAATACAAAAAAATTAAAAATTATAAAAAATAAAGAAAAATAATTCAAGATAACTAAAGATTTTCAATAATAAAAAAAGGCAAGAATAAAAGAAAATTATCCAAAGAAACTCAAGAAGAGAAAATTAAAAAAAAAAAAAAAAAAAAAAAAAAAAAAAAAAAAAAAAAAAAAAAAAAAAAAAAAAAAAAAAAAAAAAAAAAAAAAAAAAAAAAAAAAAAAAAAATAAAAAATAAAAAAAAATTTTAAAAAAAAAAAAAAAGCAAAAAAAAAAAAAAATTAACAAAAAAAAACAAAAAGAAAAAAATAAAAAAAAAAAAAAGATGAAAAAGTTCAAGAAAAAGAATTAAAGAACAATAAGATAGAAAAAGACAATATTAAAAGAAAATCAATAAGAATAATTAAAAGAATTTTAAGAGATGAAATTGAAAAATATGATTCAAGATTCAAGAATATAAAAAATCACAATAAGATTTAAGAAGAGAAGATTCATAAAGAAGAAATCAAGAAAAATAAGATTAAAAAAAATAAGAATCAAGAAGACAAGATTCAAGTAAAAAAAATATAAATATTTCAAAAAAAAATTAAGAAGACAATATTAGAAAATATAAATTTAGAAACAAAAAATAAAAAGAATTTAAGGAGAAGAAATTCAAATTTAAAAGATTCAAGAAAAATATAATTTAAAAAGAATTAAATTTTGAGAAAGAATTCAATAAAATACTTAAATATTTGAGGAGAAGTTAAAAAGACAAGATTAAGGAAAAAAAATTAAAGAACAAAAGTATTTAAAAACAAGTTTTATGAAGAAAAGATCAACAACATAAGAATTCAAGAAAAAAATAATTAAGGAAGAGATGATTGGAGAAGAAGGAATTAAAAAAATATAAGAAAAATAATTCAATATAACTGCACATTCAATAAAAAAGACAAGAATAAAAGAAGATTATTCAAAAATTCAAGAAGAGAATTTTTTTTTTAAATTAAAAAGTTCAAGAAAAATAATTAAAAACAAGAATATTGAAAAAAACAAGACTAAAAGAAAATCAAAAAGAATAATTAAAATAATTTAAGAGATGAATCCAATAAGATAATTTAAGATTGAAGAAGATAAAACTTCACAAGAAGATTCGTACAAAAGAAATCAAGAGAAAGAAGATTAAAAGAAAGTAAGAATCAATAAGACAAAATTCAAGAAGAAAATATAAATAATTTAAAAAATAAAATTTAAGAATACAATACTAGAAAAGATAAATTCAAAAACAAGGAAAAAAAAGAATTCAAAGAAAAGAAGTTCAAAATTAAAAAAGATTAACAAATTATAATTCAAAAAGAATAAAATTTTGAGAAAGAATTAAAAAACAAAACCATTTAAAAAAAAGTTTCATGAAAAAAAATCAAGAACATAAGAATTTAGAAAAAAAAAATCAAGAAAGAGATCATTGAAGAAAAAAATTAAAAAAATTAAAGAAAAATAATTTAAGATAACTAAAGATTCAATAAAAATAAAATAAAACAAGAATAAAAGAACATTATTCAAAAAATTCAAGAAAAGGAAATTAAAAAAAATGAAAAAGTTCAAGAAAAATAATTAAAGAACAAGAATATTGAAAAAGACAAGATTGAAAAAAATAAGGAAGAATAATTAAAAGAATTTAAGAGAAAGAATCCAAGAAGATTATTAAAGATTCAAAAAGATAAAAATTTATAAGAAGATTTAAGAGAAGAGTCATAAACAAGAAATCAAGAAAAGGTAAATTCAAGAAAAATAAGAATCAAGTAAACAAGATTCAAGAAGAAAATATAAATATTTTAGAAAAAAAATTAAAAAAACAAGATGAGAAAAAATAAATTCAAAAACAAAAAATAAATTAAAGGAGAAGAAGTTCAAAACTAAAAGATTAAAGAAAAATATAATTTAAAAAGAATTAAAAAAATTTTGAGAATGAATTTAATAAGATGATTAAAAATTTGAAGAGAGGGTAAAAAGACAAGATTAAGGAAAAAATTAAAGAACAAAACCATTTAAAAAAAAATCATGAAGAAAAGATCAAGAACATAATAATTCAAGAAAAAAAAATCAAGAAAGAGATGATTGAAGAAGAAGAATTAAAAAAAATGTAAGAAAAATAATTCAAGATAACTAAAGATTCAATAAAAAAATAAAACAAAAATTAAAAAAAATTATTCAAAAAATTCAATAAGAGAAAATTTAAAAAAGATGAAGAAAGTTCAAGAAGAAAAATTAAAAAACAAGAAGATTCAAAAAGACAAGATTAAAAAAAATAAAGAAAAATAATTAAAAGAATTTAAGAGAAAGAATCCAAGAACATGATTAAATATTCAAGAAGATCAAAATTTATAAGAAGATTTAAGAAGACAAGACTCATAAAGAAAAAATCAAGAAAAATAATTAAGAAAAATAAAAATAAAGAAAACAAAGGTTCAAGAAAAAAAGATAAATATTTAAGAAAATAATATTAGAAAAGATAAATTCAAAAACAAGAAAAAAAAAAGAATTTAAGGAGAAGAAGTTCAAAAATAAAAAAGATTCAAGAAAAATATAATTTAAAAAAAAATTAAAAAAGTTTTGAGAAATAATTTAATAAGATAATTAAAGACTTGAAAAGAGGATAAAAAGACAAGATTAAGAGAAAAAGATTTAAAAACAAAATAATTTTAAAAAAATTTACAAAAAAAGAAATCACGAATTTAAGAATTCAATTACAATAAGATCGAAGAAGACATTATTAAAGAAGAATAACAAAAACAAGAACTAAAAAAGAGTTAAAATAATTAAAAGAATCTAAGAAAACAAAATTCATGAAGATGATAAAGATTTAAAAAATAAATAAAAAAAGAAGTAGGAAGTTCAAAAAGGAAAAATTCTAAAATTCAATAAAAAGTTAAAGAAGAAATTCAAGAGATATAGTAAGAAATAAAATAACAGAGATGTGAGACCAAGAATATTATCATTTTATTTTGGAATAAAAGATTGGGAGAGAATCGTATTCTATTAAACTCAAGTTGTGTTCTTGTGATGGTAAAGAATGTGGATTTGTACTTGAAATAAACATCTGTATAAAAATTTATAATATTATAGTTAAAATGTTCATGGTCACGCGTTAGTTTGACAAAAATTTCCTATTTTAAAAGGAAAGAAGTTGTCTTTTTTGCAGGATATCTTCTTGTTTTAATGCTTAACAAAAGCAACTTATAGCTGATGAATGGTTCCTTCTTTTAGTTGTTCTAAATCTCATCAAACTTCAAGATTGGCTTAAAATGCTAAGTGAAAATAATATCTAGAAATGCGTTGAGGCAATTTAATGAATCTAAAATATTTTTATGAGAGTTTGTCAGGTAAAGTATCCTTGTGTTTTTTTTTTTAATTCTCACTAACATTCTTTGTTATTGTGACAAAAGGTTAAATATATTAAATATTTAAATATAAGTTTAAATTTTATATAAAATAAAAATAAAAAAATTAGATGATATAAGAAATAAAACTTACAAATTTAATATTTTAAGATTTAAGAACTCATAGTTTCATATTTCATTGTTATTTAATTTTTATAATATTTACTCTTTAAATTTGTCTAGCCAGTAATGTCAGAATCGATAAGACGAAAATTTCAAATAAAAGTGTATCAATATAAATGAGGAAACAAATTGCCTTCAACAACTTCACAAGACACAAGGGCTGATTCAGTATTTTGAGTCACTGAATAAGGAATCATTATATGGAAACTTAGGAGTATTCAAATTAAAACCATGATTTGATAGAACTTGACTGCAGCCAGAAGCCAATCATGATGGAATGATCAAAACTCCATTTAAAAAAATGTACATTAAACCATGAAAAAGTAACTATATTTTGATTACAACTCAAATCCTAGAGCTTTTTGAGGATCAGAAACAAAATAACTATTCTAATGACAATCTTTTTGTATCACAAGGAGTTTGAAGTTAAGATAAAGAACTTGTTATGTTAAATAGACTGTAAGTTCCAATATAATTATAGATTTTATATTTACTACTCTGTTTATTACGAAAAGGACTGGTGCTCTTTAATGGAGTGTGATTGATTCTTAATACAGTTTTTAGTCTCAGTAACAATAAATAATGAGTATAATTATTTGAGTTCTGGTGATGATTAATAAGACATGATTTCCTTAATAATACTTGAATCTGTACATTTCTTCAAACATGTTGCTGATGGAGTTTCCAACAACAATATTTACTGGAAGCACATGCCAGAAAAATGGTAAGTTGCTTGTTGATGAAGCAAAATAGTACTTGCTAGTTGATAAATTCACAGTTTTAAGTTATGAATTAATAAGGTAGTTTATTAGATTAAAAAAATTTAAAATTAATTTATAAAAAAATTCTAACCATTGAAATTTATTATATAAATAAAATTTGTATTTTTTTGAAAAAAATATATTATTATTTCATTTAATTTATCAGAGTTTTTAAAAATAATTAAAATTTTATCTAACTCTTTAGTATTTTTAGTGATTTGGACCAATTCCTCAATCAATAATACTTGTTTAAAGTATATATTTATTTTAAATTTTTTAAAATATCAATTTAGTTTATCAAAATTAAAAACAACACGTAGCGACAAACTGATTTCCTAAATTTGTAGCATTTTGTAGCATTCTACTTGAGAAGATAAAAGACATCCCATGGTTCGGGAACTTATATTGTTATGACACGTATTTTGCATGTTCTTTGGGAAAATAGTATGTTGCTAGTGTAATAACTTTTTGACTCCACTTTCATAGAAGTTTTACCTCCACATTATTTTAAAATAAATTATTTTCTATATTTTTTCTTATAATCTCTTTCCTGTACAACATGTAGCCATAGAAATTATTTTTCGTATAATGTTCCTAGTATATATTTTGCTGGGATAATTTATATATACTACTAGCAATTGGGATAATTGTAGTCCAGGACTCAAAACTTCTTTACTTATTAAATTTACATAAAATTTATAAGTATAAGATTAAAGAAAAAAAATATATAAATTATTGTTATTATTATTATAACGGATTAGTAATATGCTATTTTAAATATATGCTGTTTTGGGGTCATAAATACAATTATCTTCCAACAATGTCATTGTAACAACAGATTCAGATATCTATTAAATAAATAAACCACGTGCACCATGCAGACTCAGTCTTGAATAGTTTCACTTAGAGTGTAATAGTAGTGTTATTAGAGGAATAGGTTACTTACAATATAATGTAATCTTTGAAAAATGAACATTAATAAATATATTTTTTTACAAATTCCAATTATAGATTTTATAGTAGAGAATATGAGTTGAATTTTTATTGGATTTTTTAATTACGTTTTGTATTTAAACAATACGAACTCGGTTCTATTTATGCTAATAAAACTTTATGAACATATATTAAAAGTCATATAAGTGGACATTTCTATGCATTTTAATAAAATAGTGTTATTTTCTATTTTTTAATCGGTCTTGTTAGGACACTAATTAATACTTTTTTAACATAATAGTGTTAAATGAAGGAGGCAGAAGATAAACTATGATATTTGGCAAGTGATACACAGCAAAGATCTATTAATAAATATCCACGTGAACCATACGCGGATATTAAATATTAAACAATTACACAATGTGTTTTCCATGTATATTTTTAAAGTGCAAAAAGTAAAATTTAAAAGAATAAAATATAAATAATTTTATTAAAAAAAGGAATTATATATTTATGTTTAACTAAATATTATGAAGTTACTTTTAATTATATATTTTTTATCGGAATACAAAACAATCTAAATTTAAATTTAAGAAAAATAAATTTATCCAACTAAAAATAACACGAGAACAGTTATAAAAAGTATATTCGTTATACGATAATACAGATATACCAGGTTTTATGTCAACCACCAGATTCATCTTGACCTCACCAGCGTTGACGAGTTAGCTTAATTTCCAGCGTTGGATCTACGGGTTTACAATTTCATAGCGCAGTGGACCAGATATCGCATTCGCGCACCATCCTCGTGGGCTTCATGTGGGAACAAACGAGGGCAACGTGGCCAAAAAAATCGGTTTCAACATTATTGTTTTAAGGAGTTTATTTTGAAATGTTAATATAAAACTATTAAAAATTACGTTATTAAAGTGGTAAATTCAAGTGAAGATTATGAATATACTCAATGTTGAAAATCTGGATTATGTTAATTCTTTTATCTTTTAACTAACCTAACAATTTGGGAACTTCCTTAATTTAAGGAAAAGGAAAGTTCAATGCGATTTAATTATGGTACATTAAATTGAAGAAGACAAAGTTATTTGTAGTTTGCAAAAAAGACGAAAGAGAGTTAGGAGTGGGGATGATGGTAATTAAAGCTATAACTTTATACTTATATCAAAGGGTGCAATGAAAATAAATAAATAAATAATTAAAAGAGCTATGAATTTTGTTTTAAGAAAATAAAAAATTATTTTTGTGGGTACCTGGGTTATATAGTTGCATTGCACACGTGTGACAGAGGACACACTCACATGCAGGGTGAATAGCGCCTCCTTCCTTAAAGTCCTCTCTTCCCATCTTGTCTCTGTCCCATTTATGTAATCTCAAAATTTCAAGGCCAAATTTTGAAACACAAACCCGTTAAGTAATTAATTCTTGTTCTGATCCATGGCGGATCTCAAGTCTACATTCCTGAACGTCTATTCCGTTCTCAAAACCGAACTCCTCCACGACCCCGCTTTCGAGTTCTCCGATGACGCTCGCCAATGGGTCGACCGGGTATGCATTCTTTTTTTTTTCATTTCAGATTTTCGAGCTTTCGCATTCTGATTTAATCGTAGTTGATGGAGAAGAGTTATGTGATTTATATTGCCAAAAAAAGAGAGGATTTGTTTTAATTACGGTGCTGGCATGTCTGTTATTGGACACTGAGTGAGTAGATCAACAGACATAGGTTTGATTAGCTTAACCACTAATCGGGAGTTTAATATTAAAAGGCCATATTAGTAGATCAGAAGACATAAGTTTAATCAACTTAATCAGTAATCTCTGGTTAAATTTTTAAAAGAGCTTAACGGCCATATTATTTTTTTTTATCTGTTCGAGAAGAATATGTGTGGTTTTAAAAAAAATGTTTCATTTGGATTAATTTGAGGTTGATGTGATGTTGGTCTGAAAGTTTCTCTTATTCAAAGGAGTTTAATATTAAAAGGCCATAGTAGTAGATCAGCAGATATAAGTTTAGTCAACTTAATCGGTAATCTCGAGTTAAATTGAAAGAGCCTTACGGCCATATTTATTTTTATCTGGTTTGAGAATAATTATATTTAGTGAAGAATATACGTGGTTTTAAAACAAAAAAAAAAAAATGTTTCATTTGGATTAATTTGAGGTTGATGCGATGCTGGTCTAAAAATTTCTCAGATTCAATGGAATATAAGTTGCTGTTTTGAGGTTTTGTTTGTTGTGGGATATTTAAGTTATGCCATTACTTGTGTCTGTTATGTTAGATGTGTTTGCTATTTCATTGAAATGTATGTTATGAATTTGTTGTGTTACTTACTGTGTTATGTATTACAATTTATTGCAGATGCTGGACTACAATGTGCCGGGAGGTGTGGCTTGAGAATGTCTTTTGTTTGTGTTGAATGATTCTTTAGTTTATTGTTTGTCTGTTGCATTCCTTGCTAGGAGAGAACTGAGGGAAAAGGGGGTTCTGTTCTGAAGCATTGTTAAAAAGAGAAAAAGAATATTGATAGAAATATGGACTATAACTGCAGGAAAGTTGAACCGGGGACTATCAGTCATTGACAGCTACAGATTGTTGAAAGAAGGACAGGCATTGAATGATGACGAGATTTTCCTTGCTAGTGCTCTTGGTTGGTGTATTGAATGGGTATGACAGCTGAAGCTTTTGCCTTTTCTTGTTTAAATGATTAAACTGGTTCTAATGGTTTCAGAGTTTACTGTGATGGCATTGGGGGGTCTTAAAATAATATGTTGTTGAGTTTTGCAGCTTCAGGCATATTTTCTTGTTCTTGATGACATTATGGATAATTCTCACACACGTAGGGGTCAGCCATGCTGGTTTAGAGTGCCCAAGGTTTGTAGAAAATTAAACACGAGCCATTGTGTCATCTTTATGCTGCTGTTCTGATTAAGTAATTATCACCGACAATCTATTAATCTCTGATTATTGTATCGTGTAGGTTGGGATGATTGCAGCAAATGATGGAGTTTTACTAAGAAACCATATTCCGCGTATTCTTAAGAAACATTTCAAGGGAAAGCCATATTATGTTGATCTTCTTGATTTGTTCAATGAGGTAGTACAGGTGTCCAAGTTTAAATGATGTGGATTTATTCTAGTCAATATGCCTAAATGTGACTATCTTGCTTTTTTTTTCCTTTAGGTTGAGTTCCAGACTGCTTCAGGACAGATGATAGATCTGATTACCACACTGCAAGGAGAAAAAGACCTGTCCAAATACTCATTAACCCTGTGAGTACGGGAAAAGAGAGAGAACAATTGTTATTGCTCAACCACTTTTTTGACAAACATGAAATGCTGGATCATATGTAAAAGTGACTAAAATAACTATGAAAAAAGGAGAAATTATTCTGCCAGAGAGCAATATCACATCCTTTCTATAGTGTACAATCAAGAGTATTCTGTAAAACCTGACTGGTTAACGCCAGAAGAGAGATAACTGCTTGCTTTCCCTGTTTATCTCTGCACATGCCTAGTAGGTATAGACGTGGTTATCTTTTGGGTTTCAAATGAAAGATGTCTAGTAAGTCTGCTACTTATCCTTCAGAAAAGTTTTGTGAGCATTGCTTGAAATTTCCAAAATGAATAAGGCCAGTTCTTTTTTGGCTGGGCATAGTGAAGAATATGATGTGAAATTTGCTTATTACTAGTTCCTTCTCTTCTTGTTAGCTAGCAATGTGCGATGTTTCAATGCAATCTGTGTATTTTCTCTTCAGTTTCTTGTCCATTATCCTTTTCTGTCTTGAGAAATCTATACTAATGATAGCATGTGGATGTCATCTTCTGCAGGCATCGGCGTATTGTTCAGTACAAGACTGCTTATTATTCGTTTTACCTCCCAGTAAGTATTATTCTCCCTTTTTGGTATAACCTCTCTGTTTTCGATTTTTGATTTCCTCCTTGCCCTTTTCTTAGAAATACTAGTGCCAAATAGCTATCAGTCACCCAGTATTTTACACTGCTAGAATATTTAATATTTTTCTGATTAAACTAGGAAACAGATAATAAAATGCATGTGATGTATTCAGTTCGATATGTTTCTAAAGAGTTGTCACTTAAAAAATAAGTTTTATGTTTATTATTATTATTATCTATTTGATTCATTTAAAATGGTCCTATAGGCTACCATACTACTGAATATAAAGTTTGATATGCTTTTAATGAATATCACTTAAAAGAAGTTGTCTTTTTATTATCTATTTGATTCATTTCCGACAGTCCTGTAGGCCACTGGAATATATGATTTGTTATTTATCTATGTATATATCTCCTTCTTACTCAGGTTGCATGTGCATTGCTCATGACTGGTGAGAATCTGGATAACTATGTTGATGTAAGGAACATTCTTGTTGAGATGGGAACGTACTTTCAAGTACAGGTAATACTTTGCTGGTATAAATTTGACCTCTTCTCTTAAGGCCATTTAGACTCTAGAATGATGTATGTCTACTGTATACTTTCATTATCAGCTTAAAATATTTTTTAAAAGCTGTACTTTAACCTATCTTTTCCCTTGCCTTTTCCCCTCTAATTTTAGGATGATTATTTGGATTGCTATGGGGATCCTGAAACAATTGGAAAGGTGAGCATCCTGAATAATTAATGATACTGGAAATATCAATTTCTCTTGAATCTCATTCTAGTTATCTATGGCACCAGATAGGTACAGATATTGAAGATTTTAAATGCTCTTGGTTAGTTGCGAAAGCTTTGGAACTCTGCAATGAACAACAAAAGAAAGTTTTATATGTAAGTGATCATCTTAATATATCCCTTATTTTTTGTTATGATTAGACTGCACTAAATCACTGATTTTTGCTGTTTGAAGGACAACTATGGGAATGCAGATCCAGAAAATGTTGCTAAAGTAAAGGCCCTGTATAACGAGCTTAATCTTAAGGTTAGAACTTCATCTATATCTAGCTCATTAATAATTTATTGGGAAACACTACCCTTAAAATGCATGATGCATCTTTGCCATATCAACACACTAAGATGACCTATTAGCCAAAGAATAAGGTCATACAAGTTTAGTTGCAAACATCTGTGCACATCATGATTGATGTTGATTTTATTTGGATTATTTACTCTGAAGGGTGCATTTGAGGAGTATGAGAACGCAAGCTATGAGAAGCTTGTAACCTCCATTGAAGCTCATCCTAGCAAAGCAGTTCAAGCTGTATTGAAGTCCTTTTTGGCTAAGATTTACAAAAGGCAGAAGTAGAGTCAATGTAAGGCGATGACCAAAATTGTTGTGACCCTGCAATAGAAACTAGAGTTCTCATTTCTATCTGGAGCCGAATAATGTTCGGTGGCCTGGAAATTTTTCCAAAATTGATTTTCTTGTCTTTTTCATTTTCCATTGATAAGATCTTGTATTTTATCTTGTAAGCTGTCTTTGGATACCAGTTTGACTATTAATAATGTCTTCATCCTTTTGCTCATCATCATTAGTTATATTTTTTATATAATCTCTTTTCTGTATTATTATTATTATTATTTTGTTTTTTTTTTAAGTTATTTTACATTTAAAATCTCATATCACTGGTTGATATAGTAAAATTAATGTACATGAATAGGAAACCATTTTCATCTTGGAAGTTGGTTTTATAATATTAAAACAGTAGTTGATCCAATTTGTTCTGGAATGGTTTAAATGAACTAGGTTAGGTTTGATATAAACACTGAAAAAAATTCAACTCAAATTTATTTGGGTTGGTTTGGGTCAAATCAAGTTCATGACAGACGTGTACATCGGAGTGTGATAATGGGATTAAAGTCTCAAAATGACATGAAAGACGACAATCAATCCAGTGATGGGTTTAAATCAGATGATTAAACAGACTGTTTTGTGAACTGATTCGTTTTAATATTTTTAAAAAAAATACAATTTGCAAATGTTCTTTTCTTAAAGTCTTAATTCTTTGAATGAGTTAAATTTTTAATTTGTTTCAAAATTTCTATTTAGTGTGTATTTAATGTTTGAATTGAGTTTCAGATAGTTAGAATATCTCTTATGCAAGGGTTACGTTATGATATTCAATTAGTTAGAATATCATGTTACATTATTTTTTAAATTTTCTTGTATGTTTTATTCAAATGCAATATTTTTGTAGTTCCATACTTTTTTAATTTTTGTTATTTATACTTTATTCTAAATATAATTTTTGTAAGATTTTTTTTTTTTTTTATTTTCATAAGCCAACATCTTAAATTTAAGACTTTCGTAAGTTATAAGCCAACATCTTAAATTTAAGACTTTCGTAAGTTATATAAATATTTCAAGGTGAACAATGAATAGATATTTCTACTAACATTTTCATTTTCAGTTAAGATTTGGTAAACATACATATCTTATTTGAAGCATAATTTACAATCATACTAAAATTGAAATTTTAAAATATATTTACAAAAAATATATAAGAGTTTTTCAAAATAATTCTCCTTCCGACCCAATCTGCTTAATGTAAAAGATCGCCTACACGCTTCCCACACAATCATTACATATAGGTAACAAAGCAGAAATACAAATAAGAAAAGTAAGCTAATAGATTTAAAACAGCTTTAGAATAATTCAATTAATCACATACTTCAATAATACCCTCTCATACAACTCTAATTTCTAAATTCACACAGTCTCCTCCCTTCTTAATAAATCATCAATCTTTTATGACAAGGTTAGTCTCCCTTGAGACTTTTCTGACCATTTATGTTTAAAGTTGTAGTCACCAAATTCAGACATTTTTGGACTCTCACCACCTAGTTATGATCTTCTATTTAATATCATTATTGATTAGATCCTTAGGCAATGCACATCCTAATTGATCACGTGTTTTTTTTTCCTGAAAATACTATGCCTTAATCTTGACCATCTTAATCAATACTTTAACAATATCATATTATAAGCACATATCTCTAATAATGTATTCATTCACTTTTCAATCTCAATCTCAAAGATATCAAGACTTACTAAAGCGTCAATACTATTTTATTTAAATTATAAATCAATCTATTTTATTCAATTCATACATTGCATTACAAAAGAATTAAGCAATAAAAAAAATATTTTTGCTTAAGCGAGAATCCCCCTCACTTGAGCGAAAATTATTTCGCTTGAGCGAAAATTATCTCGCTTGAGCGAAAATTATCTCGCTTGAGCGAAAATTATCTCGCTTGAGCGGAAATGGTCTAGAAAACACTCCGGTTCCAGTGCTATTTCCGCTTGAACGAGAATACCCTTGCTTGGGCGGAAATCTTTTATCACTTGAGTGAAAAGCTTATCGGTTGAGCAAAAATGATCAAAAGAGCACTCCAGTTCCAATGTTATTTTCGCTTGAGCAAAAATACATTCGCTTGAGCGGAATCTTTTATCGCTTGGACGAAAACGAGTGAAAATGGTCCAGAGAGTATGTCTAAATTTCAACTAGATTTGCTTGAGTGAGAGCCTCTCGCTTAAACAAAAATATGCAGAAATCAGTTTTAAATACCACTGCTTCAAATCCTCCTTGTGCAAAATCACTTTCATTTAACTTGTTTCAATTTCAAATACACTTTTAACCTATCATTTTTATCAATCAACAATGCATTTTTTCTTCAAGAATTTCATCATTTCTAAAACAAGTCATGAAAACTCAACTTAACAACTTATTTTGTTCAATGCTTCCTAAATCAATTCTAACTTATAACCATTCTCGTTTTAAGTACTTTCTATGATTAATAATTAAACTTGTCACATATAACTCTTGCATTCTTATAATTATTCTAAGATCCTACAATCATACATATGTACATATTTATTTTTAATTTCATGCATAACAATCTACAATGACCATCATATTACCTTTCTAACACATCGTCACAATAGAACTATTATAACTAACTTAAGTCATGCATATAATTTCAAAATTAACATCAAATTCAGATCTGCATAGATTATTGAACAACACTTAATCAAGTCTACCACTATACCAAACAACACTCAAAAGCAATTAAGTCAGCAAATTTCAGACCTGTAAGAGAGCTCAACACATATCACTCATATTACATCTTCGAACCTAAAATTCAAATTTTAAAGCCTTACCACATCGTAACCATACAATTGCAGTAATTAGTTTTCCTTACCTGGTTTAGAGATAGAAGTCCTCACAAAAGCCCCAAAAACCTAGGTTTCACAGAAACTTCAACCTGCATCACAACACTTCTGATCAATGATCAGACTACAACTCTAATCTACTAAACCAACAAAGACTCTCGACTCATGCGAGTACAGTTATCTATTCTAAAGAAGAGAAGTATAAAATGAACTTACTCAAACTAAAAAATTTGATCAGAGAGGAGTGCTAAGATTAATGCCGCCACAAGTCAAGTGGAGTAAACTTTGATAATTGATCTGATGAAGGACAAAAGCAGAGGAAAAAAAAGAAACAAAGATTTTAAAATATGATAGATTTGTAAAAATAAAACTTGACTATTAACTTTTTCTACATATACAAGTACTCCTTACATTTTCACTACTCTACATTATAAGACAATTTCTAAATTATTTATTACACTTAAAATGGTAACTACATTGGATATATTCTTATGAAATATTTAAAATTACCATCTCCAGTCTTAAACTATTTAAATATATATATTTTTTATAATTTTAAGATTTAGCCTATTCACCTTCAAACTCTATTAAAGTTGGATTATAAAATTTCTCACTCACTATCAAAACAAGTTAATTTGAATTAATTTATTTTTAAGTTATTTTTTAGTGAACCGATTCGAGTTGATTCATACTAACATAATTGTCTGATCCTTATCTTGTAAAGTAATGGTATGAAAAAAAATTACATATTTCATGAAGAAAATGAAAATATAATTCTAAAAAACAATTAATCTCATTTATCTGTATTCATTTCTTTCTCTTCTTATTTTATATCAATAAATTAAATTACACAACTTTCAAAATATATTATCTCTATTTTTCATCCATTTTTACTCTAACAAATAACTTAATATTTAATTGATTTATTATTTATTTTCAACGTATTTCTTCTAAATTTCTCTCATTCGTAAATAAACATGGCCTACGACAGCTAAATGAATTATTTATTGAAAACTTTAAAACTAAATTTAAATTAATATTAAATAGTTTTAAATTTTAAATTATCTAGAATATAAAATAATTAAGTGCAAATGATGCTGTAACAATTATTTAATATATACTATATATAATAAAAATGTTGATTAATATCTATCATATAAGCATTAAATTTATATTAAAATTATAATCTTCAAATAAATGTTTTCTGTAACTATGTTATATTAAATAAATGTAACGTAAATGAAAATATTAATAATGAATAATTTTTTTTTTATGGTATAAAAATAAAAATATAACAGTTATACTAATATTTATATTACCAGAAATATAACATTCTTAGAATAATAATATAATAATCTAAAATTTAAAATGGTAAAATAAAAATATAAAAGACAAACATAATAAATATTACACAAAAAAATAAATCTCTAAAATAAATAAAAATAATTTTTTTTATAAAACATTTTTTAAAATATTGAAAAGACAAAATATTTGTACCCTGCCCGTAACACAAGTACAAAAATATAGTACAAAAATTCACGCTGGCAGTGCTGACGGTGGGTATCATATTTCGTACCTTATAAATTTAAATTTAATTAAACAAATTCAATTTCAAATCGACGTATAATAAAAAAATTCATAAACATATTGTGCTACAATTTTCAGTTCAATGTGATATCACAATTTTTTATATGATTCACTCATTAATATTAAATATTCTTTATTTATCTCGATATTATCAACTGTGTTGATTTTATTGTTTCTAGGTAGATTAAAGAGATGGGTGATGATCATTCAACAAATTTATATACAATAATTTATCACGTGATTCAGAGAGATATACAGTATAAATATAAGTATAAGTATGTTGTTTTCTATCTATTTCTCTTTTTGTCACTTACCATACTATGTTATTTTGGTTAATATTTTTTATTCTACTTTAGCTATCCATCTGAACAAAAATTATTTCTTTAACTGATTTTTTATCATACTTTTAACCTATTAACTTGTTTTCAATTAGTTCAGAGATCCCATTTTAATGATACTCAACTAATGTTTCAAAATTAGTGTTAACATTAAAATAGTTATTGTTTTACTAATTAGTCATAAAATATGTTAAAATATTGATAAGTTGGCAGATAAATGTAAGCTCTTGCTATAAATTTAAATATGTACCAAAAAATAACTAACTTCTTTTATTTTTTTCATCTCGTATTTCATAATGTTTTCTTAACACAAGTCCTTTTCTAAACAGAGTTCTGGAATTTTCTTTTCTCTGAAAGTCACAGGCCATAAAAACAGTTAGGTATGGAATGATGGTTGAAAGGAACATAAATTATTTCACTTTCATCTCTACCGCTCTAACCATATTTTTGGTATTGGTAGCTGATTCGGATTTTCCCTTAAATTTTTTATTATATATATTTATATTAAAAGTTAGTTTGAAGTTTTCTGATCGATATAATATTTCAAATTTAAATTTATGGAGATAACATGGTTATGATTAATATCACATTAATTTAAAATAAAAATAATTTAAAAATTAGAGAAGGAATATGTATTTAAATTCTTTTGATTCTAAACTATGTCAGACTATTAAGAATAATATAAATATAAAATATAAAGTATTAAATTTATTTTATTAAACCTAAATGATATTTAAGTTATTTAAAAATAAAAGGAACAAAATATGTGATAATTAGAGAGGCAATAATAGAAATGGTTACGTGTGGCGAGTAAGTGGACGAAGACAGAGACAATAAAGTGGACCAGTAGTTGAAATTACGATAAGTGCTCCCCTTTTTTTCTGCTTTCACAATTATCCTTTTAGTTATTAATTCTTTATTTTTTTATATGATGGGTGTCAATTAGGAAATGAAGTTTATTACAACTTAATAGCATTCGGAAAAAAAGTTATTACAATTTTTAATTAATTAGAATTTGAAGTAATTCTTGCTTTTTAATTGCATGAGAGAGTATAGAAGGAGAGTGACTTGTTTGTTTTCTTAAGTTGAGACAATATTTTTAACACATAGAAGCCACCTTTGCAAATTTTAGTTATGTATAGGCAAAGTTGGCAAAAGTATTTCTTGTTGTTATAAATTTTATGTGTAATTCTTAATTCTAATTCAAGAGACGTAAAAAAAAATAAAAAATACTCATTTAGAAATAAAATACTTTAATTCATATTAGATTTTTGTTTAATTCAAAGAAGTTGAAATCATTAACTAGGATTGATTGAAAGAATGTTGCACTAAAGTTCGTTCTACTAATTGTATCATTAGATGATTTTTTGTTTCAAAACTAAACTTAATTAATGTCATAAGCAAGTTTGACTAGTTTGAAAATTTATCCATTGGAAATGACAAGTGAGGAAGTATTAATGTTGATGCTATTCTGTATTCAAAAATACAGAAAAAAACTATTTTTTGAGATCATTCGTGTGTTTTGATTTGCAAGTAATGGAAAATTCCAAAATTTAAAAAAACTGATTTTATTGATGGTTAAAAACAGTGTTATAATTAATTTTGAAAAAAATACATTTTTTAAAATTTGTCGATATAAAAAGATGTATTTTTGTTGTTGAAATTACATGTTTTTTTTAATATATATACAAATTTCGAAATAATAAGGGACTTTTATTTATTTTATTGTTTACTACCATAAAATTCCAAGGCTGATCCTAGAAAGAATTTAAATTTATAGTATATAAAATGAAAATTGAAACCTTAGAGAATGCTCCTGTAGGAAGAAGTGAAAAATTGGATGAAAATTTTGCTTTGTACAGAATGTGAGAAAATATTCATAACGGAATAATTAAGAATTTTTAATAAAAAAATAAAGGTAAATTGTATGGATAATTGATGGCACCAGACTTAGGTAAACTTCCAAGTAATAATCTTTATAATGTCTCTCCTATTTTAATAGGAAAATTAGGTGGAAATTATCAATGTAATAAAATAGGTGGTATACTAATACAAGTCTCTTACAAAAAATTTAATATTGAAACATGTTTGTTTAATTTTATTCAATAGTATATGATTGAGCAACCATGCCACGTAATTATCAATTAATGCTAAAAAATTCTCAAAATTATTATAAATTTATTCAGAATATTTCTATATTTAAAAATAATTCTAAGCATTTATTTCACTTTATTGCATTATAATTTTCACACGTTTTCAATTAACATCGAAGGGACTGTTCCTAAAAGGGTCCCATGCAATGCAACGCAATTCAGGAAGAAATCAGAAGACATAGAGACCCCAAATTCCACTCCATAATAACTTTGGCGCAAGGGTTTTTTTTTGCTTAAAGCATATAATTTGGATTAAATTTTTCCAAACCAACAAGGAAAACATGGCTATATTTTTATAACTAAATATTTTCGATTTTGATTAAACACAATGAAAATGAAATACTTTATATTTAGGGCTTTGCCCTTAAGGGGGGCTACAACTTGTGGGTGCCCTTCAAATTGGACCCCAAAGCATGTGGTGTCATTAAATAAAAGGGTTGGAACTCTTCCACTCAATATTAAATTCATAAGCCATTTCAGCACGAAACAGAAAGTGGGGAAAAACAATTCATAAGCATCTATTATCTTTATCTCAATTTTCTTGATTACCACGTCTTCAAAACGCAGAAGTTGTACCATAATTTAACATAAATACTTCATATTTAAATAAAGTTATTAACCAAGCATGGACATTATTACATAAAATCAGTGTTGAAACCAGATTTCAAGATTTTCTGAAATAAAATATACTTGATAATTTGGTGAAAAAGAAAAAGGAAAAAAGAAAGTTACTTTTGTGTAAAAGTAAAAAAAAAAAAAAAAAAAAAAAATTAATTTTGGTAAAAAAAAAAAAAAAAAAAAAAAAAATCAATAACAGCGTAGATATGATTAGCATTGTCTAAGTTGATACTACCGTAAGGTCCAACATCACACGCGCCTTGGCTAACACTGTTCAACAAAATTTGTGAATTTAATGAGAAAAGTATAAGCTCTTCCAAACTTCATTTCTTGTCGTTCAAAATTTTCATTTAAATAAAATCCTATTTCTCTTCCAGTCTCGATCATTCATTCCATGAGTAAGATCTCTCCCTGGTTATCCTCTCTCAAAATCTATGTTCCTTTTTGTCATACCCTTCTTGCTTTGGTAGTTGACAAAGTCTTCTGATTCTTTCTCAACTGTTTCAGCCGTCCACTTTTAATTCGTCGCAGAAATTTAGTTCTGAATTCGTTTCTACATAGATCAGCAATTCTTTTGGACCAACCAAGATTTCTGTTTTTCCATGTGTTTGTGTCTGATTCGTGGTTTGGTTTTTGTTCTGTTCGCTGAAGAATTATAGTTGTGTGGAACAGTTTGGTTCGTGATTTTTCACTTTCAGTTGATTCTTTCTACAACTTTGTCATAAACTGCATTACCCTTTTGGAAGATCTTTCTAGGGTGCTCCGTAGTTTTCGGGGTGGTTAAAAAAGTTGACTTTTTTTTACCTCAAGATTCTGATTCTGGCTCCCTTTTGAGTTCTAGAACGTGGTAATGAAGCTTGTGGTTCGTGTGATCGAAGCAAAGAACTTGCCACCGACGGATCCTAATGGGTTGAGTGATCCGTACGTGAGGCTGCAGTTGGGGAAGCAGAGGTTCAGGACCAAAGTGATCAAGAAGAGTTTGAATCCGAAGTGGAATGAGGAGTTTAGCTTTAGGGTGGATGACCTTAATGAGGAGTTGGTTTTATCTGTTATGGATGAAGATAAGTTCTTCAATGATGACTTTGTGGGTCAACTTAAGTTGCCAATTTCAATTGTTTTTGAGGAGGAGATCAAGTCCCTTGGCACTGCTTGGTATTCTTTGCAACCCAAAAGCAAGAAGTCCAAGAACAAGGAATCTGGTGTGTTAAGCTGCTGAACAGTACTTTCCTCTACCTTATCCAATAGTTTGCTCCTTACCTAACATTTGAGGGACCATGTTTGTTCTCTCTCCCTCTCAACTAGCAGTTTTGTTGTTTGATTATTTTATATTGCACTATTCTACTCAAACAATTTTATGTCATTGCGTGACATCAATTTGTTGCTAGCGAACATCTACTTTTAGGACCAAATTGACGTAGTAATATTTCAAGAACCAATGATGTTTCAAACTTTTCCTAAGATGAAATGAGATGTATAATCATTTCACAGAAACTACTTATGCTGTTGTTGTATTGGTTTTGTGCTTAAAGTTGGGACTGGTAAAATGGTGTAAATTGCATTATGTCTAATTTGAGACTATGGAACATGGATCATACCTCTCGAAAGGTTATCCACCAAAACACCATCTGGAAAATAATTTGGTCACTAACTCTGAACACGAATATATGAAACATGGTTTTGTTGTTTACCTTGAACTTAATTTCGGCTTCTTTTTACATTTTCCTGGCAGGTGAGATTCGTTTGAGCATATATTTTTCTCAAAAGAATGCATCCATGGAGTCAAATGGTAGTAGTGATGATTTATTATCATATCCAAGAACAAAAGAATCACCTTCAAGATCATCCCCAGGCCATTCAAACTCGTCGTCCTCTTCCAGTGAAGAAATTACATCTGCTAAGGATGAAAAGTGTGGTACACAAAAAACAATAACAAGTAGAATTGCTCAAATTTTTAACAAGAGCTCTGATGTGTGTTCAATCCACAGAAGCATCGACTTGGACCAATCTGAAATTAACAAAGTTGAAGTTAGTGAGATGAATGATGAAGATCAGTCCTCTAATGTGACTTTTGAAGAAGCTATGAGAAAAATACAGTCTGAAGATCAAGGCAGTGAAGTTCCTGACAATTTACCAGCGGGAGTGTTTATTGATCAACAATATATTATTGCACCAGAAGACTTGAATGAGTTGCTGTTTTCATCAGATTCAAATTTTCTCAAGTCATTGGCAGAGGTACAGGGTAATACAGAACTGGAAATAGGACCTTGGAAATTTGAAAATGACGGGGAGATCTTCAAAAGGTTAGTTTCTTATGTCAAGCCTCCTAGTAAATTAATTAAGGCTGTCAAAGCCTATGAGGAACAGACATATTTAAAAGCCGATGGCAAGAACTTTGCTGTTCTAGGCAGTGTCAGCACTCCTGATGTTGTGTACGGGAGTACCTTTAGGGTAGAAATACTCTATGTAATCACACCTGGACAAGAGTTGCCAACAGGAGAACAATGTTCACGTCTGATTATATCATGGCGAATGAATTTTTTACAGAGCACCTTGATGAAAGGAATGATAGAAAATGGGGCTCGGCAAGGTACCAAAGAGAGCTTTGATCAGTATGCCACTTTGTTATCCCAAACTGTTAAACCTGCTGATCCAAAGGACCTTAGTTCCAATAAGGAGCAAGCTTTGGCGTCATTACATGCTGAACCTGAATCAGATTGGAGGCTTGCAGTGCAGTATTTTGCTAATTTCACAGTATTCACAACAGTTTTCATGGGGTTATATGTGCTTGTTCACATTTGGCTATCTGCACCCAGCACAATTCAAGGGCTTGAGTTTGGTGGGCTGGACTTGCCAGATTCAATTGGTGAATTGGTTTTCTGTGCTGTCTTAGTTCTTCAAGGTGAACGCATGTTGGGTATAATCTCACGCTTCATAAAGGCCAGAGCACAAAAGGGTAATCTCAGTGTTAAGATACTCCACATTTCATCAATTTGGTTTACTTTTTCTCACTGACTTAGTGTGGCTTTTAATAAAGTGACCATGAGTTTGTCACTCTTGTATTTTAACTGTTTATTGCCTATTTGCTTCATTAATGCCCATGTGTCTGTGATTATATTGACTTTTTCTTGAAACTCTCCAATATTAGGTAGTGACCATGGAATAAAAGCACAAGGAGATGGGTGGTTGCTAACTGTTGCCTTAATTGAAGGATGCAATTTAGCTTCTGTTGATTCTAGTGGGTTGTCTGATCCATATGTAGTGTTTACTTGCAATGGGAAAACAAGAACTAGTTCAATCAAGTTCCAGAAATCTAATCCTATATGGAATGGTGAGTGTTTACCTGGATCAAATTTCTGAATCCAGTGATCTAATAGTGTAATACGTAACTCTAGTTTTCTCTACACGGAATATGTTTTATGTGATTTCTTTTTTGTTAAGAACATTGTCTATCTTTGCAGAAATATTTGAGTTTGATGCGATGGATGATCCTCCTTCTGTGCTGGATGTGGTTGTTTACGACTTTGATGGACCTTTTGATGACGCTGAATCCCTAGGACATGCTGAAATTAATTTTCTGAAAGCAAACATAGCAGATCTTGCTGATGTATGGGTTCCCCTTGAAGGAAAGTTGTCTTTGGCATGTCAGTGTAAGTTGCACCTAAGAATTTTTTTGGACAACACTAAAGGTGGCAATGTTGCAAAGGAATATTTAAGTAAAATGGAGAAAGAAGTCGGGAAGAAGGTATGTAAATCACCTTGTCTCTATTGTATTGTTCTCCAGTTTTGTCACCTTTCTTTCTGGCTTATTCTTTTATGCTAAAAAATTGTAGATTAACTTGCGGTCTCCTCAAACAAATTCAGCATTTCAGAAACTGTTTGGGCTTCCAGCTGAGGAATTTCTCATCAATGATTTCACCTGTCATTTGAAAAGAAAAATGCCCCTGCAGGTGAGGTTATTCTGTTATGTGATGTTGAAATTCATGGTCTATTTTTCTACTCTGGATTTTACTGGTACGTGCTTCTTTAGTATCATCTCATCAAATTGTGAATATTTCTCTGCAGGGCCGACTATTTCTTTCAGCAAGAATTATTGGATTTCATGCAAATTTGTTTGGAAAGAAGACGAGATTCTTTTTCCTTTGGGAAGATATTGAAGACATTCAGGTCATTCCTCCTACATTTTCTTCAATGGGGAGTCCAATAATTGTCATAACTCTTCGGAAGGGTAGAGGTGTGGATGCAAGGCATGGTGCAAAAACGCAAGATGAACAAGGCAGGCTGAAGTTCCATTTTCAGTCATTTGTGTCTTTCAACGTTGCACACAGGTAGAAAAGGGGAATTATATAACATCTGACAAATAACTAATAACCTATATATCTGCAACTTTTATGAAAATCTCTCTTATTCTGTGTTCAGTCTCTCTCTTTTTTCTTTGCCTACAATTTTGCGTTTTTGTTGATTTTTTTGTGTTTTGAATCTAATACAGTGAGGCTGTTTGATTTGAACAATGTATGGTGCTAAAGTGTGAGCATTGGAAATTCAAAATTTCAAACTCTTTTTGTTTATAGCTTACCTAACAATCAAATTTATATAAATGGTAATTTCATGTAGTTGAAAGAGTAATGTGTGGAAATAATTTGCATTTGTTCGTATGTAATTTTCATTTCTTGTATTACCCAGTCATAATAGAAGATCATGTTAAGTAGTAATGAAATATGACGAAGAACCATGTCATTATGATGATTTTGTCTATTGGTGACAAAGTTCTGGTAACTTTTTTGTACAGTGCATGAATAATAGAAATGAGAGCCTGTTATATGGAAATATCTGGAGGTGTTTCCTTCCAAGTTATCTTTCACCATAGATTTTGGTTTGAAAGTTTTCTTAACCACCAAAAAATAATTCCTTTGTTTTGGGAGGCTTATATTTTGGTCATCTACACATGAGATTCTTGTCTACAGAAGCTGGAATATTGAAAAAGTTAAGGTGTAGTAATAAAAAATAAAATAGAATAGAAGATATCACATGTTACTAAGAAGATATTTCGGTGATGTAGGACCATCATGGTTCTCTGGAAGGCCAGATCTCTGAGTCCTGAACAGAAGGTTGAGATTGTTGAAGAACAATCTGATAGCAAAAGCCTTATAAGTGAAGAGAGTGGCTCATTCCTTGGTCTGGATGATGTTAGCATGTCGGAGATCTATTCTTGCACTCTTTCAATTCCTGTAATCTCTCTTTCTCTCTCTCTCAACACACAAACATGCACTAATCCATGCATATTGTGTATTATTGCCATAACTGCAAATTATTGGTCTTTATTCATCATTTCTTTACAACTTTTCAAATGTTCCTGTTTGATTATAGTTCTGTTCCTTTCATTAATATAGGCGAATTACCTCATGGAGATATTTAGTGGGGGTGAGTTGGATCGCCGGGTCATGGAAAAGCTTGGTTATCTTAATTATTCTTATACTCCTTGGGTATCAGAGAACCGTGATATCTCTGAGAGAGCTGTATATTACAAATTTGAGAAGCGTATTTCAAGTTATAAAGGTGAAGTGACAAGTACTCAGCAGAGATCTCCCCTTCCAGATGGAAAAGGTTGGCTTGTGGAAGAGCTTATGAACCTTCATGGAGTTCCTCTTGGTGATTATTTCAATGTGAGTTTGCCAAGTGTAGCTTATTTCTAGACTTTCAGTGCTTGTTTCTTATATCTTTGTTTTTGTTATCCTTCTGTTTGTTTTCACCTTTTGCACCACTGAATTGTCTACTATATGCCACACAGATACACCTTCGATACCAAATTGAGGATTTACCGCCAAAAGCAAAGGGATGTAGAGTGCAAATATTATTTGGAATGGAATGGCTGAAAAGCTCAAAGAATCAGAAAAGACTTACAAAGAACATCCTACAAAATGTGCAAGAACGTTTAAAGGTGACCTTTAGTCTAGCTGAGAAGGAGCTTTCACCAAAATAGCAAATGAATCTTCATGGATTTTGGCTTAAACAAGTATTGGGGGTAGCTGAAATCCTGTTACCAATAATGTTATGTCAAATTCCCGGCTACGACTGGAATATATGATGCATCAGATCATAAGGTTCGTGTGATTGTGCTGTTTGGAGTTGGTTCCCATCACTATCTTAACTTCATTGAAAATATCAGTTGAAAAAAAGTACCTTCTAGTGTGGGGGGAATTTTTTATACTGATGCTAAAAATTGTTGTCATATGCTGACTTGCTACCGACCAACTCTATTCTTTGAACCAGATAACTAAATACTAACAGAAAAGGCTACCAGTTGGTCCACTGTACATGACTAGTTTGACTCTGGCAGAAGATACTCAGATTTTCAACCACAGTTGTCAGCAATTCAAATTCTAGATTTTGGTGTGGCAGTTTGGTCATATAGGAAATGTTGTAAACGATTATTTTTTAGGCCTGAGATAACATGAAGCTCAGGTCCTTTATTCCTTGTAGAGATTCATTTGTTAGAATTGAAAAATATTCATTATATTGTGGTCTTCTGACTATGTCATGTAGAATTTGTTGATTGCTGATTTTCTTAGAGAACATTCTTCTACTCTGGTTTGAGAAGACTGTATAAAGTTTGATAAAACACACAAGAAAGTAAATTCTAAACTTGACTTGTAGAAAATTGTTGGAAAACAATTGATAAGACTAAGAAAGAACTCTTGTATGATATGAAATCACAAATATAACATTTGTTTGATATAGTGGCATTATTTTCTACTTTTGGCACAGTAAGATACTGGTCTTTCAATAGTTTATATTCCTATCAAATCCTCTGAATTATTTATCGAAAAAAATTGTTTAGATAGTTTGTTCATTAGACTGGTCAACAAATTACTTGATTGTAATGACACTTTATTGATTAAATTATTTAATTGGATCACAGATTACTGTAACAATAATGTTTTAGATGTAGAGTTTTACAATTTTTTTATTTAGATTATGTCAATTAAATATATTAAACTAGTCAATAAATTTATTAAGATGTCAAACCAGTTTGTGATATTCTGGGTGTGCTAGTGTTCACAAGAACTAGCTATATCAGAAGTATAAACCTATGTTATATGACTGTAACCAAGAAAATGGAAAAGAGAGCTAATGAAATCTTTTCTTTATTCTTCTGTCAAAAAACGTAAAATTTTCTATTCTTTCTTCTATTATCACATCCATAATATAATTATTTTCTCGCTACTGGTTCAAATAATTAATAAACTATTAAAAAATACATAAAAATTTCATAAATAATACACAAAATAAATGTTTCATTAGACTTCCTAATATTAAAAAATTAAAATAGAATATCAGTTTTCCACATTGAAAATCAACATAAAATTCAAATCAAATATATAATAATACTAAGTTTAAATTTTATAAATACGACAGTGTTCATTAATAATAAAAAATTTACATATAAAATTAATAAATCAATTAATATAATATAAATTATAAAATAAGGATATAAAAAGCTGTATATGAATATAAATAATAAAAGTTACATAATTCTATAATAATAATAACTTTTATTAATATGTATTTGATTTATTTTCAAAACATCTTAAATTAAATTAATTTTTTAATATAAAACTGAAAAATAAAAATATATCTATCTAAACTTATTTCTACCTGTTTGTAATTGGTTTTTAATAGTAGCAATGTAATAAGTTCTCACTGATTATTTTTTATTAGTTACATGATCTCATGGATATATAAATCTATCATGGATTAAAATAATTATATAAAAATTAAATTCTTAAAAATAGTGCTAATTAAATTATAATTAAAATTGATAAATATGTTAATTGAGCAATTTTTGTAGAAAAATAAACAGTTGATTATTATGTCCTATGAAAATTCGGCATTTCTCTTACTTTTCTCATTCTGTCCACTCCTCAAAGACGCAGCGTTCTAAAACCCTAATCGGTAAGATTCTTCGACTCCCCATCTCTCCCAATAAACCACAAAATTATTCGTTTTTTCTGGATTTCGATTGCACTTTCCTACTTAGACTTCAATTTGCTTTTGAATGACTACAATTGTTAGATTTATCCCCAATCTTATAGCAGATTAATACTATGTTATTGTCCTAGGGTAGATTCATTTAGCCATCGTGATTTCGGTTACCCATCTGGCTTATAATCACCTTTCCCATTGTTTATTCTTTCAACAAATCTCTATGTTGTCATTTCTTGTTCCTCTTACACACAAGGTGTGTTTTTGATGTTTGTTTTTCTTTAACAACATTTTAGGATATGTGCAAAGAGAGCTTTGTAGCATTTTCTTAAGGTATGTTTTGAACGGTGCATGCTTTATTGGTTCCTTTTGATGTCATGGTGGTATTGTGATGCAACATGTTTGTGAGCTCACACTGAGAAGGAGCAGAAGGAGCTCATGTGATAAGTCCATTTGAAGAGAATGTATGGAAGGGCTTCCTCGGGTCTTGACAGATTTAAGAAGGCTCAGACCTTGGAACCTTTCTCTGTTTCTGGCAACTCATCGTCTTCCAGAAATGGTGCCCAACCCCCTAGTAAAGTAGTTGGTCATTCCTCTGCTTGGCCTCAACAGTCTCATGTTTCTGGGCACCAATCCCAGCATCAGCACGCTTCTCCGAAGACTGTTGGAGTGGAGGCAGCCCCCTTGTTAGGGCAGAATCAGCATGCAACTCAGGTTGGGGGAGGGCAGTCGACATGGCAGCCGCCAGATTGGGCGATTGAGCCACGGCCAGGTGTGTTTTACCTGGAAGTTTTGAAGGATGGTCAGGTGCTAGACCGGATTAACCTGGACAGACGGAGGAATATCTTTGGGAGACAAATCCAGACTTGTGATTTTGTGCTCGATCATCAGTCTGTCTCTCGCCAACATGCAGCTGTTATTCCTCACAAGAATGGGAGGTTAGAACATTGTTCCCACTACTTTAACATTAATAGAATGGATTCACTATGGGATATAAATATCATTGACATTCTTGTGAATTGTGTGTTCTGAATAAACATAGAACCTTGTTCAAACAAGTTAATTTCTGTTAACTAGTCATTACAAAAAATGAAGGTAATTACAGTTCTTGTAAAATTTAGGGGTGATGTCTGTGAACCTCAAGAGACCTTGAAAGGAAAATAAACCATTATCTTTCATTGTTAAATGGCAGGCACATGCCATGTTTTGGAGATCATGGATTAGTTGTTCTCTTTTTGGGTTTAATTAAGTCCTGTGAAAAGTGAACATCCCTTGCAAATTGTGATTCATTGGTATTAACAATTTCTTTTGATTACAGCATATATGTAATTGATTTGGGGTCTGCACATGGTACATTTGTTGCAAATGAGAGGTTGACTAAGGATTCACCAGTTGAGCTGGAAGTGGGACAGTCTTTGCGGTTTGCTGCATCAACAAGAACCTACATATTAAGAAAGAATGATGCAGCTCTTTTCCCTCGTCCTCCACCACCAGCAGAGATTAATTTCCCACCACCACCTGACCCATCTGATGAAGAAGCTGTTGTAGCTTATAATACGCTACTGAATCGTTATGGTATCAACAAGGCTGATCTAGTGTCCAAATCTGGTGAGCCTGGTAGTTCAGCAAGTGGCAGAACTAAAGATTATCAATCTGAAAGACCGGCTAAGAGAATTAAGAAAACAAGAGTTGCCTTCAGGGATCAAGTTGGGGGAGAGTTGGTTGAGGTTGTTGGAATTTCAGATGGTGCAGATGTAGAAACAGAACCTGGTCCAGTTGGTGTCAAAGAAGGAAGTCTGGTTGGTAAATATGAATCTCTTGTACAGATAACTGTAATACCAAAAGGGAAAGAGCAAACCTCTGCCAAGGAGGCAGATTCGTCCCCGAAAGGTGTGACTGATAAACTACAAGAAGTCTTGAAAAAGATCAAAACCCCAGTTAAAACCGGCATTTATGATGATCTTTATGGAGAATCATTATCTACGAAAGTTGGATCTTCCTGGGCATATTCACCTGCTCTCAGTACTGGTGAACAACTTCCAGGTAAGGAGGACGGTGAAGGGAGTGGAAAGTCAGACAGTAATCCTAACATTGTTGACGGAGACAATGATGATGATGATGATCTGTTTGGGTGATCATTGAACTCAGACTGGGTTGTGAGATACTTTTGTACTAGCTCTGTACGAGTATGACATCATAGGGAGTTGAAAACATGCAAAGAATTATGTTGCATGCTTCTTTTGTCTTCTGGAGTTCATTGTCTCAATGCATAGCCATAGATAGCTATTGATTATTTGCATTGCATTCCCCCATTTACTCTAAAAGACAGCAGGTTCATGGCTAAATGGTGTGTTAACTTTGTATGGAGACATTAAGTGGTGTTTGTCAGTATTTTCTTTCCACTATTCATATACTGACATGTCATCACTAATAAGGATTGACCAGAAAGCCACATCTTGTGTGTTGTTTTGTCTTAAACTTGATGTTCGCAGGTTTTGGTGTTTTTGTCTAGCTTCAAGCATTCATCTTTGGCTTGCATTTAGAGAAAATCTTGCATTGACAGCAACATATGGCCATCATGAGTCTCTTACTTGTTAGCTTTCTTTCTTTCCAAGAACATTTTGAATGAGTCCCATTTTATCACATTATTTTTATGACTTCTTTTTTAAGTTTTGTTTCCATTTAAAAATTTCATTAAATTTGCACTTTTATAATTTTTTATTTGTATTTAAATTTCTTACAACTTAAAAATTTAATTGAATTATGTTGAAATTGGAAAAATATTTTTTAACTTGAGTTTAAAATTTAAAAGCATCTCCATTTTATAGTATATTTTAATGTAAGTCCGTTGTAAGACATAAATTTTAAATTTAAAAATCTTGTCACAACTTCTACATCGAACATGTTGAATGTGTACATTACTTTTGCTTCACTTTGTATCTCATGTCTACATTTTCACACGTTTTTGTCCTCATTGACATTTTGTTAATTTCACTTGATGTGAATAAAAATATATTAACTAGTAAGTTTGATCATAAGTGGCTAAATTCACTTTCATTCATTTATCTTGGAGTTAGGTTTGTTTTTTTATCTTTTAAAAAGTTCGGTTAATTTACTAAAGTAAAAGGCAAATTTGATTTTTGTCAAAAATAATTTCTGGTCAAAATTTACTTATTTATTAACCATTGAAACAATGATGAATCTTGTTCAACGAGAGAAAAAACTAACTTAGTATTAAATTTTAAAATTTATTTAAAATAATCCTTGTGTCAGTTTATAATTAACATGGTTGATAATGTTAGTCCTTGTCATTTTAGTACAAAAATAAATTTAGGACCAATGAATAAAAAATTGGGAGTGGGGTCCCAACACAATTATTTAAACTTAAAATGTGAATTTGAAACTCTTGGTAAAATTAAACTGAATTATTTTCAAAACGTACAAATTGGACCGCATGCAAATTATTTTACTCAACAAATCCAATGGTGTGAATAAATTTGAAGTTTTACAGGGAAAACAAAATGATCATATCATTAAAAAAAAAAAACTCTTTAAAAACATCAATTATATTAATTTATGCCAAATAGAAATTGACATGTAAATTTGCTGTTTAAAACACTATTGTGTTTGAAAGATGGAGATTAAAAGTTGGTCTTAAAGGCTAAACAGAGCAGAAGCAGAAGAGTCAAAGAAAATTGTTGCAGTCAAAAAAGAGAAGCAGAGGAATAATAGATAAGCACTTTTTCTAATGATTGAAACAAGCACTGCATAGCCCAATACAGAGGTGAGGTGACATCCTTCAACACACAACTTTTCTGTGTCCCAACTTTTACACCAAACCTCCTTCTCTTCAAAATCACTTTCAGGTCAAAGAAGCAGTCTATCTGGGATCATTGCAAAACTTAAAGTATTTAATAATTAATTACAATTGTAAGTAGTTTTAAGTTTTTCTAAAACAATCTGAAGATAACTAGTTTCATATATATTATAAGTTAATTCATGAAATAATTTACTTTTAGAAAGCTTTTTTTACTAAATTTTAGCCTATGTCTAACTTACTTTATCTCGTTGAAATAAAAATAAAGTTTAGCCAAACATTTAAGGTACTTTCCATCCACTTTTTTTTACCCCTGTACTCACTATTTTGGTCAAATTAAGATCATATATTTTACATGTAATGTGCTAACATGGATAATTTTTTATTTTTTAATATCATATTTTTGAAATATTTTTTTTTATATTTAACATATTTTCAAAGTTGAAAATAAAAGTACTCACTCTTTTATTATTTATGTCCTTGACTTTCATCTAATTTTTTTTATTAATTTATTTATTTTAACATATAAAAGAATTTGCTAAATAGTGATTTTCTTTCTGTAGTAAATATGTGAAAATAATAAGTCTGACGTATTAAATTACAATTGATAAAAGCATACATTTGAAATAACTATATACCTACATATAAAATGTGTTCATCTTTGATTGTTAATGATGATTTTATTTTATTTATGTAATTTATATTTTAACATATTTTTATGTAAATACTTTTCATTTCTGCAATATATGAATTCATTTTTTGTGATTTAGTCATAAACAACATTTTATGTGTTTGTTTTATGTAAAAGGTTTATTTTTCTTAATAAATGTAGGTATTTATCAATGTGACTTTAGATACTTTGTGCACCCAACAAAGTCATTAGAACCATGTTTTGCTATTTAGGTATACATAAAGTTTCAAATAATTTCCCCACCTCTTTGTGTAATAAAAATGTTGATGGAGTTAAATATGTTCCGAATCCTTATGCTTTTACATTATATGCATTACATGTATCTTAGTCTATAAAATTGGTTATATTTTTTTTACTATTTTTCATTGTGAAGATTTTCTTGAACTATTGAATTAGTAAACAGAGAGTCATGTTTAAAGTATTATAATAGTGATATTTGTGGAATTGACACGAGAGGCTTTTATGTAGAGATTAAGGGGTTTTATATAAGTATTTTTTTTAAAATAAACATAAAAATGGAAATATTTGTCCAACACATATCATAATCAGTCTAAATCCACACACAAAAATAATACATCATGTATAATTTGTTAAGAGTTCAGAATGAATATTGGATACTATTGCAGGTTTCAGATCCAATAAAATACTTGCAAACATCCACCAAACTCTCCCAGTAATGATTTCAAAACTTTGATCATCATTTCTAGCTAATTCTTCACTAACATCTTAGGTCGTCCTTGCATCGATAAACAAACACAATCTTACTATTTAGTAGTTGGGTAATAAGAAAATTTCTCTCCTACTATCCTATGAGCAAAGTCAAACTTTGCTAATATTACTTGTCTCCCCACTGTGGGTATCCTACCCTGTTCCAATCAATTAGTCATAGTCATGCACATTAGCGAATCTAAACACCAATTAGAGAATGTTAAGCTAATCTTATTATACTTATCTCTAATCACAGTCCATGATTTAACTTGTACTAAAACAAAAACCTCTTGATGTCACATTTTATATTTTTAAAAACAATATCATTTGTATATTTCCAAACATGCCAAACAATGATTAACCACACCATACTTCACATGCTATAACCTTTCCTACTGGTCCAATCATATGGAAACCTAAAAAAGTGTTCTTTTGCCAAAATTATGATGCACATAATTCACACCAAACCAGTTATCACACATTTTCCACATTTGAATGGCGACAAAGCACATAAAAAACCAATGACTCATACTTTCAGCACTGGAGTCACAAAAAACACACACACAACTCTCAATTGGAATTCTTACTTTAAAGAGTCTATCTCTAGTTGACAACTTATTATGAAGAATTTTCCAACCACACATATGAGAGGTGAGCTCTTTACTTTATGTGACTTTTAAAATACCTCCTCATAGTCACCAAAATTAGCATTCATTATCTTACTACATGCATCCTTCACTAGAGTTAACAATCTAAGTGTATGAGGACCCAATTGTACATTATTCAGTGAACTAGTATAAATTGTAATTGTTTTGTTATGTTGGCGAGTTGTTCTAACGTCCTTCAAACTACCATATCATTGTTTTTCTAGCCCTATACAAAAGACATGTTGATTACATTTAAAGACGAAGTTGAGACAAGGTTGAAGTTATTACTTGCTAGTGAATTTGAGATGAAAAATATAAATATAATCGAGCATATTTTAGGGAAGAAGACAAAGAGGAATTGCATAATGAATAAGCTCTTTCTATATCAAAGATAGCAAATTCAAAAGATGTTGAAACATTTTGAATCGAAACATGCTAAAGTTGTGAGAACACCTTTAGCAACATATATACATCTTTCAAACTCTAATGCTACTCAACCCTAAAGAAAATAAACATATATCTCATATTCCTGATATGAATGTGTACAACTAATCTTATAATTTGAATCATATTTACAAAGTAGGTAACCTTAAACAAATAATTAAGAGATATCTAATAAGAGACATTCTAATTAAGAAATATCTTTCTAATAAAGACTAAGTGGGATTGTGATGTGCCATACTTACATATATTCTTCCATTACTTTCACAATTTTGAATGATATCAGATAAATATATTGTTAAAAAAAGAAAAATACAAGGCATGAATTGTATGTGCTTATTATTATAAATGTTCTCTATTTTAATATGCTTTATTTTAAGTTTTTAACTCGTTTTCTTTTGATAATGGTAAATTGGATTCATTGTATATAGTTGTTTTTGTTCATAACTTTGTTTTGTAGATATTATTTTTGTCTGATTTTAATTGCATTGAATTCTACACTTTTAAGACTAAGAAATGGATATGTGGTTTGATAGATTTGGAATTCTCTATTATTTTTTTATGATTTTTTGAAATTGAGACAGATAGCTTAAATCAAAAAACTTATGGGGATTGAATTTTTCTTGTATTAGTTTAAACTTTTGTAATCTAGCCTATGACTTAACTATGAGGATTGAATTTTTCTATATTAGTTTAAACTTTTGTAATCTAGCTTATGACTTAACTAGAGTCTAGACTTAAGATTGTGTTCTCTTCAGATTTCAAAGTATTTCAATAGCCTAAATATGCTATAAATTTATACACAAAAATCATTTATTTAATTTTCAGTTTAAAGAATTGTCTTTTTATCCTTTTTCTTTCTTTTACCTCAATTTTTATTTTAACTCTTCCTCACCTTTTCTAAATTTCTTTTTTTGTTCTCTATAAGTGTGAACTAATTCTTGAAGATCAATTCACAGAATCAAGGTCAAGCAAGTCGAATTAAGAGGTCAAGCAAGTCGAATTAAGTTTTTCGACCGACATTTATTCTTTTCTTCTCTAATCTTCATTTTGTATTTTGGTGATTACACTTTCTTTTTAATTTTAGAATCAAATTGGAAATTGATTGAAGAGTAATTTGAAAATTAAATATGTTAAATATAGATTTGTATGACTGATTTAATTAATTAATTAAATGGGTGAATTGTTTTTAGAAAAATTTAATAAGAAGAATTGTTTAGTTCTTGAACATGTGAATTGATATTTTCATCTTCTTAATTTTTGTTTGTGATTTTTATTGCGTTTTAAAGCTTGATTCAATTTATGTTTTACATTTCTAAACCTACAATTTTAATTGGACAAAGAAAAAAAAATACTAAAAATTGAATATAACATTCATATGATAGTCAATCTACGTTATACTATATATTCTAAAATTATAAAACAAATTATTATCTTTGATTTCAATACTAATATTAAAAATGAAATATCTCTCTTTATCTATATTAGTTATAAACTACCTCCTAGAAAAAAAAAATTGAGAACGATATGACACTTCATATGAATCTTAATCGTATAACTTTATTTTCGTTTAAATTCTAAAATTGTAAAGTGTTGATAGATTTTGAAATCAAAGTTTGAGTACCTATAGACTTTGAATCAAAGTTTGATTTTTATAGATTTTCTATAATTATTATTACATTTGGATAAGTAGCTTATATGGCTCAAAAATTTTATTTACTTATTAAGTTTCAAATTAAGATAGAATGTTATATGGAGATCTTTACTATGACACAATTTTGAAAGCTTTATCCACTTTTTCAACGGCATAATTTATATGTATTCTAAAAGTAATCAAAGGATAAAGAGTTTCATTAAATAAACCAACTACTAAATGACGAAATTCTTTAAAGTAGTATCTCACGGAAACCTAACACAAGATTTACAATCAATTCAAATAGAACCAATAAAAGAAGCACAAGACGTGGGGTACATGTTTTATTTTTTGGCTATGGATTGGAATACATCGTCAGAAGAAATAGTTATTTATAAAAAAAAAAAAAGATAATTAGTTACTTTGTACCTTGTCAAACATTGTATTATGCACTAAACTACTTGTCTGCTCTAATGGGAAGCATAAGAACCCTAATTTGCTTCAAAGTACTGGGACCCATTATGATGAAGTAGCATTTGACTACTACCATGCATCTATCTAAAGCTTGACCATACTTATTATTCTGTACTGAATTTTAATTGGAGGTTTACACATTTATCATTGCCATTATTCATAATATCTATACCAATTCATTCATGCTCCATGCCTCACCATATCTCTTCACAAATTACCAAAGCAACCCATTAATTAAATGTCAAGTTTCAAATTCCCACTTCACATAAATAGACATAATAATCAATAATTAATTGCTATTATAAGAATTTTCAAGCGTCAAAACATGTCTATACTTGCATCATTATAGAAAAGGGTCATCATTTTACATATGAAAATGGTAATAACCTTAGCCATTTATTTTCCCCACCAATATACATCAATGTATTTATACTCAATTACCACTCTTTTAAATAATAATAATAATGATTATGAAAGTTATTATACGTTAGAGAAGCCGCGTGGGTAAAATATAAAAAAATAATGAAGTATCAAATGGAGATATAAAATGAGGTAATTAATAAAAAATAATGAAAGAAAAAGATCTAAATCAGAAGATATGGAAGCATGAAGCTATTCTAAAAGGCTAAAAGCATTCGATCTCATCGATTTGTTTTAACGTCTCATAATAACAACAATAATTGATGTAACAAAAAGGTTATAAGTTTCCTTTTAGTGAAAGTCGTGAATAAATAACTGATATAAAAAAAAGACGTGTATATAATAATAATTGTCAAATTCAAAACCAGTGCTGAGGAAGATAGTTTAGGCATAAATTAATTTAATAATGGTTTAGATTATTTTATTTTCTGTTTAAAACAATTTATAGTGAAAGAAAATGTTTTTGAATAAAAGAAGGGTTTTCTCAAAATAGGAAGGATAAAATAAACATTAAAAAAAATAGAAGATGTGAGAGGAAGACAGCTGGAACTGCTGTATTAAAAGTACTACTTAAAGTGTACATCTAAACTTAACTATTTCACTAATTTAAGAAGTTTGAGTATTAACTATAAATTAAAATTAAAAGTATAATTCTACTTTGATACCATTGTAGCAAAATTACACCATTTTACTCCTGATTTTTTATAATGAAATATTATATTTTAATACAATAATATTATTTTTTAGTATCAAATGGAAGTAAGTCACTGTGTTCGGTGTCAAATTATCATCTCTTAAATTAAAAATCAGGAAAAAAATTAACTAGTTATAAATATTTACTTTAATTTGATATATTAGAATTAAAAGACAATTGCAAATGAAAAGGGAATGTATATATAATACGAGGAAGTTTAGAAAGGAAAGAAAAGCACATCAATTAAAGTAGTGCATGCACAATAAACAAAGAGGTTGGCATGGATTCGCACAAAAATTACTGACAATATTCATGGAAAGTCACATGGTCGGTTTGTAAATTGTTTGGACAAAAAAACAATAACAACATCTTATGTACAAACTCTAAGAAATTGAAGATAATCATCACCATTATCATGATCATGTGTTCTTCAGATCATCAACTTCATCATGCCAATCCCCTTAGTCATACCATCATTTGGGTTGGACTTCACCAAAAATTAATCAACCAAATATATTTCTTCTGATTTTCCCTTTTTTTCCTCCACATCTATCTTTTTCATAAGTTTCAGACGCATTCAATAATTATTCTTTTAGATTACACCTAAAAACATGTTTAAAGCTAAATACATACCATGAAATATAAAAGAGTTTGTATAATTAACCTATAAAGATTTTAATTTTCTATGATTTACGTACACACATATATTATATTATATATATATATATATATAAACATGTTTTTTTCAACAAAAAGTTGTGTCCTTAATTGGCTATGTTCATAACTACTAATTTGTTTGGCTAAACCCACTTGTTGGTATACATCTTCTGGTAGCTAGCTGTTAAGATTGACACCAAAACCAAACCATTAAATTTTTCTGCGCTCTATCTTGCTGTTTCTTAGTGCTAATTAAAGACTTTTTGATAATGGTTACCCCATCTTCTTTCAGTGAGGGGTCCCTTGTTCTTGTCTATGACATGAAATAAAATCATCTGGGGACCCCACTGGGCAGCTCAACATTCCATGCACGAGTGAATCAACAGGAGCAGAAAGAAGAAGCTTTCACGCATGAATCATTAACCAAATATAAAAGGACAAATTTTTTATAGTTCTTTCTAGTTTTCATTCAAGATTACAATTTTTTTATTTTAGTAATACGTGTAATAAGGATTTATATTAAACATGAATATAGTACATATCTAAATGCATGGTGAAAAAGTAATGAATGCATTAATATCTTATAGCAGCCTCAAACATAGAGAGATTGATAGATTACTAAAACAAAATTTCAATTCTAATTAAAGAGATAGAAAAATGGATGCAAGTTTTTTCCAAAATAAAATCATGCAGTGACAGGTAATAGGGTTGAGATAGAGAAACATTTGTCTGTGTTTGGGCTTGAAAAGAAGGCAAAAGAGAGAAGTCAGCAACATCTCATCAGGGTTGATGTAACAAACGGCGCAGAAATGGACACGTGGCCAGCATGCACACAATGGTGGCCCAAGCATAGGCCTAATCGAAGAAGAATATCCCAAGGTTTAGTGGGGGGAAGCATGATGATGAATGTACAGTGTATCTTTCACCTATGTTGAGACTAGGCCCTACACAAGCTTCTTTTTCAATTAGTATAGGAGAGCACTCCAATGCCATAACCCACTTGCATTGCATGCTTTTTGTGGTTTAATCATACAGCACCAATTTTGAAGCTGTTGAGGTGAAGACTGAAACACTTCTTTTTCAATTTTCCACCTCTCTATTGCATTCTATTTCCTATTCAAAGGACTATATCATGCCATGCTTTTGATGCATTACTATGTTGACTAATTCCAACCAACCACTCCTTCTCTCTCTTTTCAATCTTGTACTCTATAGCACTCTTGGTAAGGAGACATTGTGGTACTCGTTTTTCTTCACTTGCTGTTGGTGCCTTCCCTGGTTGCTTCTACACGAGCCTTTTTCAGCTATAGCCTAACCCTCTCTCTATTTCTTTGTCTCTGAGGATTACTTGCATGAAACTAGTAAAGCATTCACTTTCCTGCTTCACATGTCCATGCATATATGCTTCTTTCTCACTTTAGGCCACCACATATCTCTACACAACTGATGCTTCTGCTTCATCTACTTTCTTCGTTTTGTACAGTTACTTCGGAACTGCAGCTTTTTCAGTTGTGGATGCTTTTCTCTGCTTCCTATCATTCAAGTAACAACAATGATGTGTTCACGGGTACGTTTTCTGCTTTCTTTACTTTTAAATTTCTTTGGACATTTCCAATGCATTTGTTGATGAGAGGCCTAATTGTGAAAGCATGGGAAGATAACTAGGGAGTAGGGAGCCATTTTGATTAAAGCATTTCTGTTTGACTTCCACTTCACAACCAGTTAAAAGCCTTTTTCATTCTGTTATACAGACGAAGACCACTTTTGTCAGACAGAAATTTGTTTTTCTTAAAAAGCAGCACGCATTAGGTTCTGTTTGCTTAAAAAATTCCAAGAGAAAAAAGACAAAAAGGAAGTGGTAAAACCTTGTGGAGGGTGAGAGGAGAGTGACTAGTAGAGAGAACTTTTATCAGTAGGAGATGAGAAGAGCCAATAATTTGCTAAATGCCACCCAAGAATCAAATAGGGGATGTCATTGGTTATGTGTTGAGCAAAGGTAGCTGAAATTAACTATACACTTTCAGAATTTTGGCGGTGATCATGAAATTGGGATCTGTGAGAGCTATTACCTCTAAGAAAATAGTGCCTTGTAAGATTCTGATGCCATATTATATTTGGAAGAAAAAAAACATGAAGCCCTTTTTTTGTCTTGTTGAAAGCAATAGGTGCTGTGCAACAAACACGGTGCTTTTTGCTTTACCTCCACTTGTCTGTGAAAGCACAGACCAAATTGTATGCCAGATTTTAACAAATGAACGGTGGAAAAAGGCCTCACAGAAATAGCTCTAATGTATCATATCCTCAACTTTGAGAAGCATTGTATATAAGTTCTCCTTTAATTCCCTTATATTATTATATGAAACTTGCCTAAAGAGTTACTTTTGTGCAATTAATAATGCTGAGCTCTTTCAGCCATTATATGAACAAAGTTGGGAAGAAAAAGAGAAATAATGGAAGAAAGAAAAAGCTGTCGTCCGTCTTTCCTGGTTCCTATGTACTTAATAAAGGGTGGGATAATTGAGAAAACCGAACTTTGGATAAGGACCAATGCTGACCAATTACAATTTTCAATAGAAAAAAAGGTCTATGTTAGTTTATATATATGTAAGTTCTTTGGATGCACAATGAAAGTGACTGAGCAAGGTAGCCTCACAAAAATGATGCATGGATGACATTTGTATTATCTTAGGAAGCTATTGGTCAGTGGTCACATTTGATTGGTGCATTCTTGTATATATGGAATCAAAAGTTTTTTCTGAAAAGATAGCTCTGTGTGTATTTGTCCATATTTGCTTTGGATTTGTATACCCTTACGATTCAACACGAAGGCACTTCTAAAGCTATTGTATATGTTTTTTGGTCTCATATAATAGTTAATTTTCGACTTCAAGACACAGGCGCCATCTGTATAAAGGAGTCTTTTTTGATGCTGCTGCTTTTTTCTTCATATATAGTTTTTGGGTGGGTTGGTTTAGTATTCATTCAGTGCACAAATAATGAAAATATCCAACTAGAAAAGTCTCTCAGCATATTATATGTGCGTCTGTCTATATACTTGGTTCTCTGTCATTTTTTTTTATTGTGGATTCGCACAATTACTAACTTTTTTTACCAATGACATTGGATTTATTATACTCCCCCATTCTCAAATTAGTGTCACTTTCTTGGCAGTGAAAAAGAACAGATCATTTAGAACAATTTGTTTTTTTGCTGAAGTGACCTTTACTTGAGAATGGGGGCATTATGTACTGTTAAGAGGAGTGTAAAAGGCAATAATTTTATATCTTTACTTGATTACTTATGTTTTTTTTATTGCTTACCAATTTTTATCATACGATTACAAACTTCTCGTGCATTTTCCATCAGTAGAGATTAAACATTATCTTTATGATAAATAACTGGACTAAGTACGAGTAATTGAAACCACTGAGTCGTATTTGATATCAAGTAGCGCCAAATTTCCTCTAGAATACCAGAAAAGAAAAACTCTAGGAACACTAGTAAGGTAATGAAATGGGTATGCATCAGTTGGGAGATTCAACGTAGCTTGATTCTGATAGGTTGGTATCCAAAGTTGCATACCAGGGTCTGACACACCAAAATAAAAAGTTCACCTTGCGGATTTGTCCAACAAGAAACTCCTAAAGTTGGTTTTGGATGTAAGGATGATTTTCTTCTCCAAAATCAAATTGAGCAGTGCAACCAAGTATTAGTTCTAGATATTTACCCACACTAGTCTTCTAAGCTATACATGTAATTTATGCTGTTTGCTGCATTGTACTTCAGAGTAGTTACTGAGTTTTTACCTTTTACCTTTTCCAATAAGCATTGGAGATATTTTGAGTACGAAAAAGATGCTGATATGGGCAATAATTTAAGTCAAGTTTAAATCATGTTGTTGCTTTATCCAATATGGTTTGTCAAAAAATAATATATGCAGACATAATTAGAGAGTTCGGTACAAATCCCTTTAAGATCATTTGAATATTTGCCCAAATGGAATGTATAACTTATAATAGAGGGTGGCTTTTTAGCATATCAAGTGATCACCTTAGAGACAAAGCTCTTGAACAACCATGTGCTATAACTATTAAGGTAGAAACAGGACAAAGAAACTTCACTTCTAATCAAAATCAAACGGATACTACTTTGTCGGCACAGCTGCAAGTACAGGGGCTTAAGTAGCAGTCACGGGGAGACTGATATTAGTATTTTCCAATATCAGTTACCTTGTTCTTCTCTTGTTGATATAGGTTTTCCTTTCTCAAAATTTTGAACAGCAAAATTCAAATGAGTTTCAAGCGTAACGAGTCATCTCGCATTCATCAGTACTCAAATTTTAAAGTTCTTAAGTTTCTTATTAGTTGTTACATGTCTGGACTTGGCACATTGAGCATAAAGATCTGAAATCTGGTTTAACTCAATTAGAGTAGAGACAAACTCGCATCAATGCATGTCACCTAGCATAAGTACTTCTCCTACTGTTACTGTTCTGCATCAATGCATCGCATCTAGCGAGCATAAGTACTTCTCTATACAGTTATTGTTCTGCATACTCTTTGTCAGTGCATGTAGGAAAAAACTGGATTTGATTGTTTCTTGTTTCCTTTAATCTGTAGACGAGGACACCACATCTATAAATTGAAGTTCTTGCAGAGTTATACGCAAATAAATGAGGTTGTGAGGGCATTGTTATATGAAAGTTGAGGTAAGGTTTTCTTGCATGTATTTTCTGGATTTTTCTCTCACATAGTAGTATGGAGATGACATGGTATCAAGTGAGTTTGTGTCCCGGTCTTCAACCTTCGTCTATAGTGATTTCTTCACCCTCTCCTCCACCTCTTAGTTTGAGTGTTGCATAATCATGAACCAGAACCATGATATAATTCGAGGAAGCATGTTTGTTCACCATGTCTTTCAAGTTTGCAACTACTGCATGACCCTTTTGATTCACGCATGAAAAGGGATTTCTCATAAAATACGTGTTGTTGTTCTCTCTCTCTCTCTCTCTCTCTCTATGTTCAATTAATTAAGCACGGTATCTTAACCTTTACTTTATGGAATCTGTAGTATAGTATGATTAAAGTTGTGGTATTCAGAATTTGTTCAGGCTTTCAAGTAGAGGTTTTTCTTGACCATTGGATATAGATCACAATAACTAAACATGAAGTTCATGAAACTTGGTACAAGGCCTGATTCTTTCTACACTGAACAAGCTACCAGGTATTTTTATCGAGCTTTGGTCCAAGAGTGGCATACAACCTATTTTCCCTCTATTTATGTTCACACAAACTAACATGGATTAACATGCCATTAATGCAGGAGTGTGGTTTCAGATGTACAAGCTGACCTTGTAATAAAAATCAATGATACTACTTATCTGCTACACAAGGTATAAGAACTAGAGTGTGATGTGTGCAAAGAGATAATAGTAACTCAATATTTGTTAATCTATAATTCTGTTTTTGTTGTTTACAGTCTTGGCTTCTTCCAAAATGTGGCCTTCTACAAAGACTTTGCTCAGATTCTAGTGATTCTGAGAGTGTTCCTCTAGAGCTTCATGATATGCCTGGAGGTGCAGATGCTTTTGAACTCTGTGCTAAATTCTGCTATGGAGTTTCAATCAACATCAGTGCTCATAACTTTGTACCTGCACTCTGTGCCGCTAAGCTCCTACAAATGAATGAGTCCTTAGAGAAGGGAAACTTTGTAGGCAAACTTGAGGCTTTCTTCAGTTCATGCATTCTTGAAGGATGGAAGGACTCTATTGCAGCACTGCAGGCCACTGACAAGTTACCGGAGTGGTCCGAGAATCTTGGCATAACAAGAAAATGCATTGATTCAATTATTGAGAAAATTCTTACACCCCCACCACAGGTCAAGAACTGAGACCATAGATTATTTTCACATAAATGATACTCTATACATTTTTTTTTTTGTTTGACAAGGATGAATATGTGCAGGTCAAATGGTCCTACACCTACACAAGGCCTGGTTATACTAGAAAGCAGCATCATTCAGTCCCAAAGGATTGGTGGACTGAGGATGTGTCTGATCTTAACATAGATCTTTTCAGATGCATAATAATGGCTATTAGATCAACATCTGTGCTCCCACCACAGCTTATTGGTGAAGCTTTGCATGTCTATGCTTGTAAGTGGCTACCTGGCATCACAAAGCTTAATAAAAATTCACTCGGCTCTGCAGCAATAACAGAAGAATCCAAAGCGAGTTACAGAAAAATTCTGGAGACAATTGTGAGCATGATTCCAGCAGATAGAGGGTCAGTTTCAGTTGGCTTCTTGTTAAGGCTCCTCAGCATTTCAAGCCCTCTCGGCGTCTCCTCAGTGACAAAAACTGAACTGGTGAAGAGAGCCAGTATACAGTTTGAGGAGGCAACAGTGAGTGACCTGCTTTATCCTTCAACATCCTCTTTGGACCAAAATTTTTATGACACTGAGTTAGTTCTAGCAGTGTTGGAAAGTTTCTTGAAGTTTTGGAAAAGAATCTACCCTGGTGCTGTGGATAACAGGCACCTGTTAAAATCAATCAGAAAGGTTGGCAAGCTCATTGATTCCTATCTTCAGGTGGTGGCAAGGGATGAAAATATGCCAGTGTCAAAGTTTGTCTCTCTGGCTGAAACTGTGCCAGCTATTGGCCGATTGGAGCATGATGATCTTTACCAGGCCATCAACATCTATCTGAAGGTGAATTTTCATGCCATAGATAACAATGTCTAAGCTTTTTTTTTTTATTTGATACAATACAAATGCTCAACATTTCAGCACTCTTTTGAGGACCTTTAGATGCCAACTGTATACACTAACACACACTTTTCACATCAAAAACACTAAAAGTACTAAATTAGCTTTAAACATATAGGTCATGTTTGGATAGATTTATCTCAACACTTGTAGAAAGAAAAAGTAGTAAAATGAATTAAGTTTATCTCATTAGCTAAAATTAGTTTATGCGCAAACTAATTTATAAAAACTATCTGATTTTGTTTTTCCAAAAGTTTATTTAGTTTATATAAGTTAATTTTAATTTAAGGATCAAGTTTTATTTTTTTGGTAATTTGGTTCTTATTATGGTGCATGCATAATGTGAGTTATGTTCAATGCATACACAGGTGCATCCTGACCTGAGTAAGGCAGAGAAAAAGCGTTTGTGTGGGATTCTGGAGTGCCAAAGACTGACCCCGGAAGTGCGTGCACATGCAGTAAAAAATGAATTTCTGCCATTAAGAACTGTGGTGCAGCTCCTCTACTTTGAACAAGAAAAAGATTCTGTGGAAACCACCAGTTCCAAGCTGCAAAAATCACATGATTTACTTCTAGGAGCAAAAAAGAGACCAGCCACTAGAGATGGTCATGGCAAACGGTCTTTAATAAACAAAGAAGAATTCAACAGAGCAGAAGTCACAAGAAGAACCTCTCATGCTGAAGATAGAGAAAAGGGTCAACACAAAGCTAAACAATCAGATGCGAAGTTAGCATTGGACATGGAAAGAAAGATGGTTATAAGAGAAGACACTGAAGAGATAGGGTCTGAAAAGTTAAGGGGAGCCAAAGAAGAGAGAATGTCAAGCAGCAAGTTGGACTTGGATTCTAAGAATAACATACAAAGAGCAAGAAGCAAGAAATCAGAACATGGCCGTCAAAAGGGAAGATAGAGATTATAGTTATTACAATCTTTGAAATTGAAACATTCAGAGCAATCATCATTTCCCTACATATGAACTTAGTAGCCTCTATTCTTATCATTTCTTTTTTACATGTGTCATAAATGTAAGCAAGGTATTGTTCTTTCCACTTTCTGTCACTGCTAAAGAGTTGTATTTATCAGAGAGCTCACTGCAACAAATGCAGTTGACTTCTCTCAGATTGATCCTGTTTTCATTACATTTCAATTGCCTTAAAAAAACAATAAAACCACTTCTCGTGTTTGTGGCCATAGTTATGCTTGATTTCCATTTTCAAAAACTGATTTTAGTTTCTAAAAACTAAAAAATAGAAAAACTTGTTTGATGGGTAAAATCAGTTTTCTTGCATAGTTTATCCTTTTATTTCTTCATATTTACTATGTAACATAGCATCTTTTTATTGGTAATTTTCTGCAGCTTCTAGTCTCTAACTTTTGCATCCCTAACTAATAATTAACAAAGACGGAAACTCATAAAATTAAAAAGTCTTATTATTTAATAGATTTATCTATTGTCTGCTTTGCAAATAAATAAATAAAATTGCTAGTTGGTGCCAACATTTCACTTTTTTGCGATCAAATTACTAGTGTGAAACATTAGTAAATGACTAGTTTATATTAATGAATTTGTCTAAATATTTTAAGTAAAATTTCCTCAATCACTTGATAAAATTGTCTCCTCTAAATCCGAACATCGGGATTGGATTCAAATTGACCAATTTAATATTTGAATATTTATATTTGATTGTTTAATTTATTAGGTTAATTGGATATGTGTTCATATCTCTTTTTATTGCGATAATAAAAGTATAGGGTAATGTACCCACCGGTAACTGAATATACATGATCACATTGATAATACGTCTACCTGTATCCGAATAATTTAGATATATCTTAATAGATTGGATAAGTAACAAATAATCATATATGATTAGCTATACATAACTAATAATTAACAAATACTGGAGTAAAAGATAATGTTCAAGTACTTTTATAAATAAGTATATCTTTTTATTATTAAACTTTATTTTCTAAAACCCAAAAATTTATAATACATGATAATATCATATAAAATACTTACTTTTTTTTTCACTCAATACACTTTTACTATTTTTTTTTTCGTAAATCTCTCTTCATTTTCCACAAACAATTTGACCTTCATATCTCGAAAGAATATTTCGAAAATACAGTTCTTTTCATCTTAAACTTATAACCCTCATTTCTGATAACATATAACCATAATTAAATAGTAAAAATTCAAAAAGAATTATGACTTATGTATCTAAGTTTATAATTATGTTTTATAACAAGAAATATTCTTAATAATATCAAACATATAAATCGTCTGGTTCTTAATTATAAAATAATTAAATTTAACCATACTCAAAATATGAGTTTAATGTTTGTTTTTGCGAAAATCTTGTATTGGGTTGTTCAATCATACACACAATTATTAGAGTCACAAATATTTAATATACACATAAAAAATATAAGATATTATAATTTAATTAAGATACAAAATTAACTATGTGAATTATAATATCTCATCATTTTCCATAACACTATATATCACTTCAATACATACTCATAAATTTTTCTACCAATCCTATTCTAAATTTTAACTTTTATTATAATTTTTATCAATTTATTGAAAAGTCATATCACCTATCAAATCTTCTGTTTATCTATAATATTAAAAACAAAACTAACACCGGGCAAATAAGGACAAATTAGAGGGTTTTAAAATATAAAATTATCATAAAATCGTAAATTAAATTTATATTCTAGCCAAACTTTAATACATCAAACTTTCATAATTCATCACACAAAATTACCATATCGCACTCATGACAATGTTAATCCATATGATCAGGTCCAATAAATTATTTTTCACACAATAAGGCAATATGAATATGTTAATTTATATAATCTGGTCCAATCAATTCTTATTAAGATTATAACTGTCATATGAACTTTTTATTGAGCAAATCTAATCCTAAAAATCTCAACATTGATATCTCATTTTCTGAAAAAATTATGTCTCTGATCACCATTTCATACCATTCATAGTTCACGAACATATCTCAAACATCATATAACATTCACTATTCACTTTCAAACTCGTATAAACTTTACTTTCAAACTCATCTATAACTATAAATCAATTCCCACCATAATCATTCAAATTCATCATTTTTGATAGGATTCTATTTCAAAGTAAGCTAACATTTATAAAAATATACAATTAACTTTCCTCACCTGAATTCACAAAAAATTGCAAAATCCTAACATTTTAGAGATAGCTTAACTTGCATCACAAAATCCCTATTAATGATTAGAACACATAACTAGAATCCTGAAATCACACAAAAACTAATCATGATGATAGAAACACTACATGCAACCATAATCTAAACTCAAATGACTAAAAAACTTGAAATAGAACAAAAATATATGAACTTACTCAGTTTAAGATTTTAATTAGAAAGTCTTACTTTACTCGCTACCACAAATATAATGATACTTGCATGAGTGTGATAACCTTTCTCTCTCTTTTTTTAAATATTTATATATCATACTTATATCTAAAACTATATTCTAAATATATATTTTAAAATTATTTTTTCAGGATCTTATATCTAACACCTAATTCCACTGTTAAGAATAGTTTTCTTTTTTTATATTGAAGATGATGGTAAGATGTTACAAGTTATAAATAAACTCTTATAACAAAATTCCAATTTTAAGACAATAAATTTATAATATTCTTCTTCAAATATGTTTAAAATATGAAATTCACACTATTCGAATTCTTAACCATTAATAAATATCTTTTATATTAATATATATATATATATATATAATAATAATAATAATAATAATAATAATAGAAACATTAAAAAAATAAAATAAGATATTTAGTTTGATTGCTTTAAAAAATATGCAATTAGTATGTCAGTGTTATAACAAGTTCGTATTTAGTTGTTTGTTTACCATTGTCAAAATTACTTTTTAATACTTAAAAAAAATATGATGTCGGCATACTAAGTGTGTAAAATAGGTAAATTATTATAATAATATTTTTATTATACTTTATTTTACAATTTTTTTAAAAAACGAGTTAACGAAGAATTAGTTAATCCGGATAAAAGTCAAACTGATTTATTGTAAATAATTAAAATTTTCAAAAGAGAGTGTGATCATTATCAATGGCATTAATTTGTATGACTTTTTATTTACAATTTTTTCATAGATTGTATGGACTTATCTGGTTACATTGTTTTGAAAGCAACTTACATGAATAATATTTAATTTAAGTTATGTTGTCCATAGCTATCACATCCAATTCAAAAAAAATACTTATACTGTTCATAACAACATTATCAAAAGATTTCCGCTAAACCTAAATTAGTTTTATGTTAGTATATCACTAAATATGTTATTATTAAAATATTCAATTTATATTGTTAAATCCTCATTATATTAATGAATTATTGAGCAGTATTTTACGTATTTAATAATGATCTAATTTTTTTTTATTTGTTTACATGGAACATACAGAAGCTCTTATTTTATCAATATGAAGCATAAAATGACGACAGTTAGAAAAGTCAAATCAGTTCCTAACTGTAACCAACCTATCGGAACTTTTTTTTAACTAATTTAAAATATATTAATTTAATTATAATACTTTTTATGTTTAGGGTATCAGTAAATATCTAATATATTATTAAAAGTATATTTATTTATTAATACTGTGAAATCCCAATTCAACAATGGTAATATTACAGAAACGTTATAATTTTCTTACCAATTTAAGGAAGGATCTGATTTTTAAATTTCTTAGTCGTTTTAATAATAATAATAATAATAATAATAATAATAATAATAATAATAATAATAATAATAATAATAATAATAATACCTTTTTTTTATCAGTCAGAAACATACTTAGTCAAGAATAGAGTAGTCAAATCACTTCAAATTCTATTAAACTAATCATAAATTTTTTAAAATATTTTTTTGTTAACATTACATTTTCTTCAATATTTATTATCTTAAATTGTTAGAAGTATGGAAGATAACTGTCACAATATATATAGTCACATTAAATTAATATTTCATAATCTATAACAAATTATGTTAATATTATTTCAACTTGACTATATTCTAAAATATTAAATGCTTTAAAACCATTTTCAGGGCATTGCATATTTTTCATACTTTCATTTGTTATATATTTATTAATTTTTTGTACAATTTAATGTTTGCTATTGAGAAATTTAAAAAATGTAAAACAGACCATATTTTAAGACATTAATTATTTTTATTCTCATTTAATATTTTCTGCTTTACTAACTAATAAAATATAAATATAAAATAAGGTAGTCACAAGACAAGTCACTAATATATTTTTAATTATTTTCTTTTCTGAGAAAATAGTTCACTGATAATACAAGAGTATTTTATTATTATTATTATTTAATAATAATTTGGACACACATTTAACAATGATAAAAATCATACTTTTTTACTCAATAAGCTCATTTTTTTAATAATCTAGTAAATACACTGACATGCAAGAAAAACTTGATAACTAGTATAAAATTGTTTCACTCTATTAAGTTGGTGGACAGCAAAATTTAATTCTCTACAAACACAACCCCACAACCCCATAAACAACTAAGTTTCTTTATAATAAAAATCATTCTTATAATATGTTTTTTACTTTCTAATTTAATATAAATTGATACAAATTTATGCTGAATTGATGAACTTAAAATTCATCTCTTAGTAATCAATACATCTAAAACAGAATATAGAAAATCATTAATGTTACCAGAAATCATCATTACTATTAACAAAAGATTACTTGGTTCAACAACTCATAACAAAAAAAAAAAAAAAAAAAAAAAAAACTAAAACCACCCTTCATAGAGCCACATGCCATTTACCTTCCAACCTCCTTTATTTTCTCTTCTCTACAAAAATGGTATCCCAAATAGAAAAAAAAATGGTTTATTTCCTATTTTTAATAACCCTCAAATTTTTTCTTTCAACAATCAAAATTCTTTCAATTTTGCAAGTTAGTTTACAAAACATTTTTTCATTTTTTTTAATCAGCACAGAAACAAGATTTTTTTTTTCAATTGTTTTTTTTTTGTGGGGCTCCATTGCTTTTAATATTTCAATTAGTCACCTTTATGCCACTGATGTTGATTAGTAAAACCCAGTTTTCACAATTAATGAATAACATTGTTTTGAAAAATAAATATAAAGACACACAAACAAAGGATGTTCCACCCTTAGTTTCATAGTAAAACGCCTAAACAAAAACATGTCCACTCCTTCTCTTTTCTCTGTTTTTTCTCAAAGGTAAACCCACTCATTTTCACTCAGTTCTGCAATACTTGTCTCCATCATTTGCATGTTTTATCTTTATTTTGTTGTTTAATTAATCTAGAGATTTTGAAAGCTTTAGCTTTGTGTGTTGTTTATTCAGTAATCAAAGAAGATGAATCTGTTTAAGTTTACTCTATTGGTGTCGCTTTTTTTTTTTTTTTTTTTTTTTTTTTTTTTTTTTTTTTTTTTTTTTTTTTTTTTTTTTTTTTATTGCTTTTCAAGAATGCCATTTCTAAATATCAATAGAATTCAATTCAGGCCTCGTGTACTGTGAAGGTGTTCTTGTCTTTCTTGTCTTGCTTGATGCATGTGAAGGAAAAGTGAATTTGTGCTGTGTTGTTGAAACTGTGACATTTATCTGGTTTTCTGAGTCAATTTTAGTTTTTTGTTCAATGACTGTGCTCTGCTCTAAGTTTTTGGCCTAGTTTATCGAGAGAATGAGTTCATGTGTGTGTTTCTTCAAGATCATGATTCTGCTTTCAATGGTTGTGGTTGTAGAATATTCGTTTAAAGGGGAATTGAGTGAATCTGTTTGATGGGTCTGGAATGATTTTAAGTAATGAAAGCAATATTGTTCAACTATTTGTCTTTATAGGGTGATATGAGACTGTTTTCCTACTGTCTACTGTGTCTATGGTAGGTCTTGTACAAGGATGTTTTCTTGACTTCTTGAATTCTCAAGAAAGACAATGAGTACTCGCGTTGACTAATAACTTTCTGGATGGTGAAACCAGAAATTTGTTCTAGCTATTTACTGCATGGAAATATTATGCATGGGTGTGCAAATGCTTCAATTGATTGATATATGGAATAACATTTTTTTCTGTTTTGTTGCTTGGATTGACTGTATGAGTAATTGCATATTGAATTCAATAATTCATATGATAATGAAGGTAGGTGGAAGGCTTCCTTTAATGGTTGCTGAAATGGAATGTGAATTAGATAATTTATGATTCTATTGGTTTTGGCTGGTATTTCAGGATTTTGAGCAAACATTTGTTGCTTTACAAAGTAATTGTTTTTTACTCTTATATGTCTTCTCTTTGTCTGTGCCTCTTGTCTTGTGTGTAATGGCTGATGGAATAAAGGGGACATTTCAGAGGGAATTTATATAATTCCAGATGTATGTTCAACTTGGTAGTCCGTTGTTTTATATTTTACTTCTCCTTTTAATTAATCAATTCTTTCACCCTATATCTGGTCTTTCTTTTTACCCCTTGTCCATGAGCATGTGAAGAGACAACCTGGATTGAGAAAATGTAGCTGATAATATGAGAAGTTCACCATAAGTTTTTGCACAGTTATGCACTTTGTTTCTATAATCTTTCTGTGTGCTTGGGTTGTTTTAGTTAAACAATTTAACTTGTTTTCTTTATTAAGTACTACAGTTGGAGTTTTTCTTTCATGACACAAGCACATTTTATTGATGTTATCATTTTTTGTGGGGATTTCCAGCAATGGAATGTTTTGACATCTGGAAAAGATCATGGTGCGGTGCTTTGATGGATTAAAGCAGTTGTATACTGCTGTGATAAACTTCTGTAATGCTGATTTGTACCAGCAGCAGCAGGCTAGAGGTTTACAACATCCAGAAGCACTTTCTAGAGAAACAGTTTGTATGTTATTAACGCCCTATTTTCTTACATTTTATGATATTTGGAACTTTTGTTCACAACAATGCAAACAAGCGATTCATCTTGCTTCAACTTCGTATATAGTATTTCCAAATTAGCAGAATTTGGACAAATTGGATGTGCTCCAATCTATTTCTATTCTATAATTAGAACCATCAACTTGGAGAGTGAAAATCTCACTCACTCAATTAAGCATTTTAACCCCTGTTCCCTCTCCTTGGAGGTGCATTTCACACACTATTTTTAAGACTCTGATGTTAGATTGAAATGGATCTGTACAACCTTTAGTATTCTACTAATGCTTTTATTTGAGCTTGGAACCTAACTTGTTTTATTTTCAATGCAGTTAGTGTAAATGAGATTGAAGCACTGTATGAACTATTCAAGAAGATCAGCAGTGCAGTAGTTGATGATGGAGTAATTACTAAGGTCGGTAATCTCGTATCATGATCAGTGTTTCCTTAATTTTTGTAATTTGTAATTATGTTTATCTTTTTGGACCTCTTGGAACAATGAAATCACTTCTGTCTTAGCCCTAAAATAACAAGTGCTCTGTTTTACATGGCAGGATGAATTTCAGTTGGCCTTATTCAAGACAACCAATAAAGACAGCTTATTTGCGGATAGGGTACGTAAAAGCTTTAATTTCTTGTGGTGTTATCTTTAAAATTCTTCTAACCTTTCCAATTCAAGGAAAATAATAAAAATTATATAAAACTAATAAAGTAGTTTGCTGATTTTTTGGAAAATTCAACTGTTCCAATATAGTTTACCTATATAGTTTGTTATTTGGGTGATATCATGATCCAGTTACTTTGAACTTAGTGACATGCCATATTCATTTGATATGACCCCTCTTTAGAAATGTACTTTCCCCATTCATGATTTTTGATTGTTTAAATTTTGTAGGTGTTTGACTTGTTTGACACAAAGCATCGCGGGATACTTGATTTCAAAGCGTTTGCACTTGCTCTCTCTGTCTTTCATCCCAATGCATCAATTAATGATAAGATTGAGTGTAAGCAACTAATATTTATTTAGATTTTAGATATATTCTGGCCAACAACAATTATTAAGGATTAGAAAGGAAAGAGTATTTGTAGAATTATAGTTATCTGTTATTGATATTTATATATTTGTTGGGGATTCCTAACTTTCCCTTTTTGCAGTTTCATTCCAATTGTATGATCTCAAACAGCAAGGATTTATTCAGAGACAGGAGGTAATTTAATTTATTCTTATATGATGTTGAATAAATGGAGTTTTGGTCACTCACCATATAAGACTACTATTTTATTTTTTATTTTTTTTTCATAAGCTCAAACTTGAAAAGTCTTCCTAGAAATTAATTACAAAGGAAATTAAAATTATGTTTTTGAATCAAAGATTAAACTTTTGTAACTTGTTTCATTGTTCCTTGGTGTTTGTTCCAACATGCTTTCGTAATCAGCATGTGCATGTATTAGATATGTTCATTTTTTTATGTATAGTTAAAACAAATGGTGGTGGCTACTCTAGCTGAAGCTGGCATGAGTCTTGCAGATGAAGTGATTGAAAGTATTATTGACAAGGTACTTCTTTATCTGATAATTTCAATGTATATCTCTAATCATAAGTATAGACATATTGAAGCAGTAATAAGTTCCTTTTTTGTTTCTTGCGTTTCAATTTATGTTTGGCCCTTTGTTTGTGTGTATGAAATTTATTATCTTTTCCCCTAAAACATGTCTGTCATTTCCCAAGTTTCACTGTTTAAGTGCTATTTTTGTGGAAGAGGTCTGCCCTTCATTGTTTCTCATACTAGTCATTGATCAATGTGACTAATAAGTGTTATTTGCCTCATGTATGGACAAAAGTTTCAAGTTTGTACTTAATTCCATTGTTAGATAAAGCACACTAAAAATGTTATTGTTGATTTGATGATTATGGCATACCAAGTCATTCTTTTGCTGTTACAATCTTCTCCATTCAGCTGTCACTAACATTGCTAAAACTATTCAGACATTTGAGGAAGCTGATACAAAACATGATGGGAAGATTGACAAGGAAGAATGGCGAAACCTTGTCTTGAGGCATCCTTCCCTTCTTAAAAACATGACTCTTCCGTATCTCAAGTGAGTTTCTTCTTGTTACTAATAGAATCAAAGCTTGCATGTTAATTTTGTTAAAATAAGGCACGATATTTGTGATGTGTTTGCACGTGTATACCTCCCTCTTTCTATTTGTTAAGATGTAGAAAACTCAATCCATTTGTTTTAAAATAATTTAGAATTGAAGAATTTGGACTAAATAATATGTAAACAAGCCTGAGTGGACTTTGATTTTATGTTGGTTGGCATCTCTACTATATCCACACTATGCATACAGTGTTTGGTTGTTTGGTTGAACATTGATTAACATTGTATTATAAAGCTTAAGCATCTAACATCTCTCAATTTTTTTTCTTGGCAGAGATATTACAACAACCTTTCCCAGTTTTATATTTCACTCACAGGTTGACGATTTCTGATGCATCTACATGATCTGTGTCAGGGGTGGAATTCTGGGAGAGATATGGTTGAAATGGAAATGTGTTGGTTTTTTTGTTTTCATTGAATTGAACTTTGGCTTCTTTTTTGGGTAAATAAGGTTTGCATATGGAATAAATGGACTATTATTGATCTGTTGATTAGGAATGAAAGCAGAACAGGATATAGGGTATAGAATATTTTGAGAGATAGCACCAGGGAGTTTTGGATAGAAATATATTTGCCATTATGGCTTTTAGATGTTTCTGGTGAGCTGGAAAGACATCACCTAGCTTAGGTACAGAGTTAAAGAACTTTTGCCTCAAAATATTGAAGGTTTTAGCTCCTGTGTCTTGAATGGTTAAAACCAGCATTTCATTCTCTATTATCTCTCTTTGGTTTTTATATAGGTAATAATAAAGAAAAATCTTATTAATATATTATTATTATTCTTTTAATAATGATAACAATAACAATTATAACAATGAAAATAATAAGAATGATAATAGCAGTAAGAAGAGGAATATAAAAAAATATCAAGAATTAGAATAATAAGAATATTAAGAAAAATGATAAGAATAAAAATATATAAAATACATAACTAATAAATAACAATAATAATAAGAATAAATTTCATTTTATGGCTTTTTTACAATCACTTTTAGTGTCATCTTTTTATTAGACGATTTTATCTTTTATTAATTTATATACTTTTTGTAACTGTTACTTTTCTAATTTTTAATTAACCAAATTTATGTTTTAATAAAGGAAAATATTTTTTATTTAATAAAATGCGTAACTGCACTACAATAATAATAAAAATAACATAATTCTTAGAATAATAAGATTAAAAGAGAAAAAATTATTATTATTATTATTAATTTTGTTAATATTAATATAATTATTGTTATGGTAATAAAACTTAAATCGCATTAAGAAATATATTCCAATTATATGGAATTTCAGGTTTTTGAAAATATTCCTTTTTTAATTTCTAAATTTTTACTCATTTGGATAATTTCAAAAAGAAACTATAGTATTTTCTAGAATTACATTGTAAAGTATGAATTTCAAATTTTATTAATAAATTAACTTATTAGACTATAGATATTCGCTCAAATTACATTATTAACTAGTTGATAAATATTAAATGATATAAATATATATTTTTTATTTTTTAGATAAAATATATTATTATGTAAGTATAATTTTAGATTTTTTTTAAAATAACTAAATCTTTTTTTATCTGATTATTTAAAAAAATATTTTTTTTATTTAGATAAATAATTTATTTAAACTAATTGATCTAGTGAGTATTAACCATTTTCAATTTTTATGGATGTAAGACTAATTTAAACTGAGCTTTTTTTTTACAATTTTATTGTGTATAATTTTCAAATGTAATAAAATATTGATTATTTTAATTTGTAAAGTAAAAAAAAAAAGTAATATACCATAACTGAATAGATAAATTCTTTTAAAAATAAAATTTTGCAATATTACAATATGTAAAAGATAACAATAAAAATAAAATTATTTATAATTTATGAAAATTTAAATGTAAATAAAAATTATTAAAATATAAATATTATAAAACCATCCAAAAAAAAGTATTATTACAAATGATAGAGGGAGTCTCAAATAAAATGAAACAATATCAAGATTGCATAAGATGAATATCACATTAAAGATAAACTTATTTATATAAAAACAGTGTCCCCTTGAATTGTAGAAGTTTGAAAAGACGTACATACCCTTTTATAATACACTGTATTGTTTGAGACACTAGCTGATCACGCTCAACTCAAATTCTCGTTTTCTTATTCTTCTTCCGTTCCCATTTCCCTTCCACAGCAACTTTCCCCATTCTGTTGGTAAGTCAAGCTTAGCATGCGTTTTATTGAGTATAACTGTCTCACATGCTACCAAAATTCTTTCTTTTTTCAAAATCTGAATTGAATAACCGTACCCACTTATACTTTGAACCCTCCAACACCACTTGCTTTTGCGATCACTGGGTTGTTTGTTTACCTGCATTGTTCTCTGCTTGAAATTTTGTAGGTGGAGGGATTTTTGGCAATGTCGGAGAAAGGAGGAAAGGGCGGTTCTCTATTAAGCAAAGGGGGTATGTATTGGATTGGACATTCCATTGCTCTCTGTTTTACCCTCAATATAAGTTTTGATTTTTTTTTCTGGGTATTTGGTTTTCTCCGTGGGGTTTGAATTATCCGACTGGTGTATTGGGTTAAACATGCAGAAATATACTGTGGGGTTTTCGGTCTTTTGACACCTAGGACTCATCTTGATGCTGGTGGTCTCTTAGGAAATTATGATGTTTACTCGGTTGTCAGATATCATAGGGTGGAACTGATTTTTTTTTTTTTTTTTTTTGAAATGTATTTGTGCCCACACTCCTTTTATTGTTAATAAAATTTTAGGGGGAGGTGGGGGTTCAAAGAGCTTACAATCATACTTACATTTAGGTTATTTGGGAGAGATGAGTGGGGTTCGAATA